>Ga0208138_100009_pt1 | contig 219510 bp, 194 predicted proteins | sample AntRauMetaRauer3_FD_184786 | JGI IMG/M metagenome (GOLD analysis project Ga0208138, IMG submission 184786) | Saline lake microbial communities from Rauer Lake, Antarctica, in enrichment culture - Antartic Rauer Lake 3 Metagenome Rauer3 (SPAdes)... ... | reverse complement strand
GGGGGAAGTGTGCCCGGAGCCCGAGAAATTGCTCAAAAAATAGCCAATTCCACGCCCTGAGAGCCATCATGCCCACCGAGCCCGTCATCTGGGTGCTCCTGACCAACCCGGTGCAATATCCGGGCTAATGCGTTTGGCGCGGGAAGAAGCCGATTCGGCCGTGGATCACTACCAGTTCGTCAGCATGATCAAGGAGCATGTCGACTATGAGCAGCGCTGTGAGCTGGTGCGCATGATGTGGTCATTGTCGCTGGCCGATGGAGAGCGGCACCACCTGGAGGAGCATCGCATTCGTCGCCTGGCCGAGCTGTTGCACGTCAGTCACTCGGACTTCATTCGCGCCAAGCTCAGCGTGCAGGAGGATGATTCCCGCTGATCTCGCGATCACGGCTTTCCCTTGCCGGTGGGAACATGCAATCCTATTGAATAGCCTCTGAATTGCGGACAAGGAGTGGATAGATGGCGCGTGAGATAGCGGTGATGGGAGCCGGGATGGTGGGGGTGTCGGTTGCCTGGCATCTGGCCCGGCGTGGACACTCGGTAACCCTGATCGACCGGCGCGAGCCGGGTCGTGAGACCTCGTTCGGTAACGCCGGCATCATTCAGCGCGAGGCGGTGCGCCCCTATCCCTTCCCGCGCGACCTGGCCACCCTGTTGCGCGTGCTGCCCAACCGCCAGGTGGACATTCGCTACCGCCCCGGCGGCATGCTCCAGGCGGCCGGGCCGCTGCTGCGCTATTGGCACAACTCCTCCAAGGACCGTTATCAGAAGATCGTGCCGGAATACGCCTCGCTGATCGGTCTGTCGCTGGAGGCGCATGCTCCGATGATTCAGGCCGCCGGTGCCGAGCGACTGGTGCGCAAAGAAGGTTGGCTCGAGGTCTATCACACGGCGGCCGAGCTCGAGGCGCGGGCCGCGGCTGCCCGCGACAACGAGCTGCGTTTTGGCGTGCGCCACCGCGTGCTGGACGCAACCGAGCTGGCCGCGTTCGAGCCTGGCCTCGCCAAGGGGCTGGCGGGGGCCATCCACTGGCAGGATCCCTGGACGGTCGCCGATCCCGGTGAGCTGGTTAACGCCTACACCAAGAGTTTCGAGGCGCAAGGCGGGCGAGTGCAGCAGGCCGAGGTATCGGGCATCGCGCGCCAGGGCAGTGGCTGGCGTATCGAGACCACCAACGGATCGCTCGACGCCGAGCAACTGGTGATGGCCATGGGGCCCTGGTCGCGTGAGTGGTTGAGCGACCTGGGGCTCGAGATCCCGCTGTTCGTCAAGCGGGGTTACCACATGCACTATGCCAACTCGGGGAGCGAGCCGCTGCGCCACTGGGTCATGGATGCCGAGGTGGGTTACGTGCTGGCGCCCATGCAGGCGGGCATCCGGTTGACCACCGGTGCCGAGCTGGAGCGACTCGATGCTCCGCCGCACCTCGCACAGCTGGAGGCGGCGGAACAGGCGGCGCGGCGGCTGCTTCCTCTGGGCGAACGGCTCGAGGCAGAGCCCTGGAAGGGCGCGCGCCCCTGTACGTCTGACATGAAGCCGGTGATCGGGCCCGCGCCGGGACAGCCAGGGCTATGGCTGGCCCTCGGCCATGGCCATCAGGGCTTCACCCTGGGACCGGCGACCGGGCACCTGCTCGGCCAGATGATGGACGGCGAGACGCCCGATATCGACATGGCGCCATTCCGGGCCGATCGCTTCTGATGGTGGTAGACGGCGATTCGGCTGGACGCTCGGATTGACTCGTTGGTAACGGTGTTTGCGCAGAAGTCGCCGTGCTTGCACGGCGATGCGCGCTCGCGAGTATGAGTAAGGAAGTTCGCGAGTATGAGTAAGGAAGTTATCGCTTCTCCTTGCGCCTCTGCTGAATGAGGTGGATCACGAGCTTGAAGAGCAGGGTAACGACGAACACCAGCCAGCCGGCCGTGGCCAGCGTATTGAACAGCAGCATCTTGAGCTCGCCATTCATCGGGGTGATCAGGTGGTCGATGACGATGGCCAGCAGGAAGGCCAGGGTAAGGGGCAGGGCGAGGATGTGCATCCACATCTCGGTGCGCCGCTTGCGGACATGGTAGCGACCCAGCAGGACCCGGGTCGGCCGGTGCACGAAGCTGATGAGGATCAGGCTGCCCACGATCAACAGGGCGGCCAGTGAGGGCTCGATGCTGCCGATGTGGGCCGAGATGCTGACCGACCAGTAGATCACCAGCCACATGAGACCGGCCAGGATGGCGACGATGTCGGCGTAGTGTCTTACCTTGGGCATGCTGTCCTCACTAATGGTGCGGCCTGGAAGGCTGGCAATATGATACGGCATTCAGCGGCGCTTGAAGAGTCGACGCACCCAGTACCAGCGATTGATCAACAGGGCGGTAAAGATCAGCGAGCAGCCCAGTAGCTGCAGCAGTGTCATGCTCTCCTCGAACCACCAGGCCGCCATCAGCGCGGTCCAGACCGCCTCCAGCATCAGGATCACCGCCGCATGGCTAGGCGTGGTCAGCCCCTGGGCATGCACCTGCAGGAAGAAGCGCAGGGTGCTGGCGAATAGGACGCTGGCGGTGAGCCAGCCGAGGGTGGCGGCCGAAAGCTCGGCCGGCCAAGGCTCTATGGGCAGCGAGGCGAGGGTCAGCATCAGGCCCACCACGACCAGTTGGATGGCGGTGAGCGGCAGGGCGGGTATCCGGCGCACTACGCGAGCGTTGGTGTTGATCAACAGCGAGAAGCCCGCCGCCGCTCCGACCATCAGCCACTGGCTCGTCTCGATCTGGAATCCCGCATTGAGCGACAGCAGGGCGAAGCCGATCAGCGCCACCGGCAGGGCGACCCAGGTGGAACTCGGCGGCCGGTCGCCGAACATCAGGCGCGCGACCACCGGTACCAGCAGGATGCCCAGGCTGTTGATGAAGGCGCTCTCGCCGAGGTGTCGGGAATGATGCAGTCCGAACACCCACAGCGAGATGGCGGCACTGAAGATCAGCCCCACGCCGGCCGCCAGCTGCCAGTCGGCGAGCGAGAGTCGTCTCAGGCTGGCGTGCGCGAAGAGCGCCAGGATGCCGCCGGCCATCAGGAAGCGCGTGCCGATGAACAGTAGCGGCGGCATGCCGGCCAAGGCCTCCTTGGAGAAGATCCAGCCGGCGGCGGCGAGCAGGGTGACCAGCAGCAGCATGAAGTCGGCGCGCAGGGGCGAGCGTGTCGGGTCAATGGGCGGCATCGGTCACCGGAGCGTAAGGAAAACGGTCGTACATGTTAGCAGACAACCGACTTGGCGTGGCCTCGGGAATGCCGAGAGGTTGCGATATACTGGCGCGATCGGGGCATGCCACACAGACTCTTTTCTCGACAGCCCTTTGTGACAGGCCCCTTTGATATAGACCCTCTCGATACAGACTCTCGAAACAGGATCCGCCGTGAACTCGATTACCCTGACCCGCCCGGACGACTGGCACCTTCACCTGCGAGACGACGATGTGCTCTCTTCCGTGGTGGCCGCCAGCGCGCGCCAGATGGGCCGCGCGATCATCATGCCCAATCTCAAGCCGCCGGTGACCACCACCGAGCAGGCGTTGGCCTACCGGGAACGGATCCTGGCAGCCCTGCCCGCCGGGTCGGGGTTCGAGCCGCTGATGACCCTCTACCTGACCGACGCCACTTCGGCCGAGGAGATCGAGCGGGCGCACGCCAGCGGCCTGGTGCACGGGGTGAAGCTCTATCCTGCCGGGGCGACCACCAACTCCGCCTCCGGGGTGACCGATCTCGCTCACTGCGATGAGGCCATCGCCGCCATGGCAAGGCTGGGCATGCCGCTGCTCGTGCATGGCGAGGTGACCGATGCCGAGATCGACATCTTCGATCGCGAGGCGGTGTTCATCGAGCGCGTGATGAAGCCGCTGCTGGAGCGGCATCCGTCCTTGAAAGTCGTATTCGAGCACATCACCACCGCCGAGGCGGCGGCCTTCGTGGCCGCGGCGCCGGCCAATGTGGCGGCTACTATCACCGTTCACCACCTGCTGTTCAACCGCAACCACATGCTGGTCGGCGGCATTCGTCCGCACTATTACTGCCTGCCGATCCTCAAGCGCGAGCGCCATCGCCAGGCGTTGCTGGAGGCCGCGACCTCAGGCAGTGGCAAGTTCTTCCTGGGCACCGATAGTGCGCCCCATGCTCGGGGCGACAAGGAGAGCGCCTGTGGCTGTGCCGGCGCCTACAGCGCCCCGGCGGCCCTGGAACTCTACGCGACCGCCTTCGAACAGGCCGGCGCCCTGGAGCGTCTGGAAGGCTTCGCCAGCCACCATGGCCCGGATTTCTACGGCCTTCCGCGCAACGCCGAGACGGTGACTCTGGTGCGCGAGGACTGGCAGTTGCCCGAGTCGCTGCCCTATGCCGGCGGGCAGACCATCGTGCCTCTCGCCGCCGGCGAGACGCTCGCTTGGAAGTTCGTCGACTGAGACCGGTCGTTGGTAAGCGATATCTCGACAAGCGGCCGCCCCATGGGGCGGCCGCTTTGGTGTGGGATGCCGGTCTGACTCGGGGTCGAGAGGAGAGCTCAGTCGTCGAGCAGTTGTCGGTCCAGGAAGGCGATGCCGGCCTCGATGGCGCCGTCACGCAGCAGGAAGCTGGTGAAGTGTCCGCGGTAGTGCTGCAGATAGAGCTCGCTCGCCACGCCCTGCGCCGCGAGCGCCGCATGGAAGTCGGTGGCGTGATCCACCGGCACCAGGCCGTCCCAGCGGCCGTGGAAGAGAAAGTGGGGCGGGGCGTCGGCATCGACGTGGTTGATCGGCGAGGCCTGTCGATAGGCCTGTGGCTTCTCGGCGCGGGTGCCGCCGATGAACTCGACCACCAGGCGGCCATCGTCGAACTTCATCAGATCGCTGGGCAGGCCGCCGGCCAGCACCGCGGCCAGTCGATTGGGTTCAGCGGTCAGGGCCAGCAGGCTGACGAGATGGGCGCCGCTGGAGTAGCCGACGCCGGCGATGCGCGCGGTATCGATGCGCCAGGCCTCGGCTCGCTCGTGGATCCAGTCCATGGCCTGCTCGAGGTCATCCAGCTGGGCGGGAAAACGGTGCTCGGGGGCGAAGCGGTAGGCGACGTTGACCGTGACATAGCCGCGCCGGGCGAGTCGCTCGGCGATCTCTGTCATGTCGTCAGGCGTGCGCCGCTGCCAGCCGCCGCCATGGACGAGCAGGGCGGCGGGGCGCAGCGCATCGGCAGGCGTGTCGGGCAGCAGCACTCGCGCCTCGAGCGACTCCGGCCAGTCGGGCGGCGTATAGGGGCGCGGAGAGAGACGCTGGACGTCGACGTCGGGGCGGGGCCCCGACTGATCGATGGCGGGCGCGTCGATGGTGGACAGGTGTGTGGCGCAGCCCGCCACCAGCAGCGGCAGGCACAGGGCGAGCATTCGCCACCCTCCTGCCGCCAGGCGCCTCATGGCTCAGCTCTCCTGGGGCTCCGCCTGGGGACAGGTCTGGCCCAGGCGGTCGACCATGGCCGTGACCATGCGCATCGAATGGTCGGCGGCCTTCTCCAGGAACTGCTCGAAAGAGAGGTGATTGTCGCCGCCGCCGGCGATATCGGACAGCGCGCGGATGACCACGAAGGGGCAGCCGTAGAGGTGGCAGGTCTGGGCGATCGCCGCGGCCTCCATCTCGGCGGCCAGCATGGTGGGAAAGCGCGAGCGCGTGGTGGCGACGAGCTCCGGGCAGGCCATGAAGACATCGCCGGTGGCGATCAGCCCTTCCACCACGTTGACCTCGCCCAGCGACTCGACGCACTCCCGTGCGACCTTGACCAGGCGCTCATCCGGCAGGTAGGCGGCCGGCATGTTGGGCACCTGACCATGCTCGTAGCCAAATACCACGGCGTCTACGTCGTGGTGGCGCACTTCGCTGGAGATCACCACGTCGCCGATCTCGAGACCCTCGCCGAAGCCGCCGGCGGAGCCGGTGTTGATGATCGCCTCGGGATGGTAGACATCCAGCAGCAGGGTGGTGCCGATGGCGGCGTTCACCTTGCCGATCCCGGATTGCAGGATCACCACCTCGACGCCATGCAGCCTGCCGAGGTGAAAGGTGCAGCCGACGTGATGGCGGGTGCGGCGATCCTCCAACTGGGCGGCAAGCTGCTCGACCTCCTGGGCCATGGCGCCGATGATGCCGATGCGCTTCATGCGAAGATGTCCGCCCACTCGTTGCGCTTGGCCAGGAAGCCGCGGGCGATCTGCTGGGCGCCCTCCAGGCTATGGCTGGCGGCCCAACCGCACTGCATCTCGTTGCAGGCGGGCACGTCTGTGGCCTCCAGCACGTCCTTGAGGGTGCCCTCGACCAGGTCGAGCACGCCGTCGTAGTCGTCGTGGTTGATCATCGCGATGTAGAAGCCGGTCTGGCAGCCCATCGGACTGATGTCGACGACCTTGTCGGAATGGTTGCGCGAGAGTTCGGCCATCAGGTGCTCGAGCGAATGCAGCCCGGGCATGTCCATGTGGTCCTGATTCGGCTGGCAGATCCGCATGTCGTACTTGTGGATGGTGTCGCCGTGCTCGCCGGTCTTGATGTCAGCAAGACGGATGTAGGGGGCCTTCACCTTGGTGTGGTCGAGGTTGAAACTTTCGACGTTCATCTTCTTGTCGGTCATCGGACGACCTCGCGAGTCGGAAAAAGTGGATGCGCGATTCTAGCCGAATTCGCGATACGGTGCATGTGGCCCCAGTGGGGGCCGTTGTCAGACGCCTCGGCTTGCACGGCGATGGGGTGGCTCCGCTCTTCGCGGTGCAAGTCGAGGCGTCGAACCGACCGCTCCCACAAGGCGGCTTCCTTATCCCTGGGCTTCAGCGTCGTGGAGGTCAGCGGCCTGCAGGGTGTTCTCGAGCAGGGTGGCCACGGTCATCGGGCCGACGCCGCCGGGTACCGGAGTGATCCAGCTGGCGCGCTCGGAGGCGGCATCGAAGTCGATGTCGCCGATCAGACGCCCGTCCTCCTGGCGATTGATGCCCACGTCGATGACGATGGCGCCGGGCTTGATCCACTCGCCCTTGACCAGCCCGGGCTTGCCGACCGCGACCACCAGCAGGTCGGCGCGGCGCACGTGCTCCTCGAGGTTGCCGGTAAAGCGGTGGCAGACCGTGGTGGTGCAGCCGGCGAGCATCAGCTCCAGTGACATGGGGCGCCCAACGATGTTGGAGGCGCCGACCACGGTGGCATCCAGCCCGCGCACCGACAGCCCGCTCTGCTGCAGCAGGGTCATCACGCCCTTGGGCGTGCAGGGGCGCAGAAGTGGCAGGCGCTGTGCCAGGCGTCCGAGGTTGTAGGGGTGGAAGCCATCGACGTCCTTGTTCGGCAGGATGCGCTCGAGAATCGGCCGGGCATCGAGATGCTCGGGCAGCGGCAGCTGCACCAGGATGCCGTCGATGCTCGGGTCATCGTTGAGCTGGTCGACCAGTCGCTCGAGCTCCTCCTGGCTGGTATCGGCCGGAAGCTGGTGCTTGAACGAGAGAATGCCGGCTTCTTCGCAAGCGCGGTGCTTGTTGCGTACGTAGACGGCAGAGGCGGCGTCTTCGCCCACCAGGACCACGGCAAGTCCCGGAGTGCGCCCGCCGGCCTCGCGGCGCGCCTGGACCTGGCGTGCGACCTGCTGGCGGACTCGGGCGGCAATGGACTTGCCATCGATCAGTTGGGCGGTCATCGAGCTTCCCTCTGGTGGTTCGGGGTGAAGAGTGGGGCGTGGTAAGTGCGTGCGCCTTTCGGAGCGTGATTTTCGCATGCCGTGACCCGCAGGCAAAGCGCGAGGCGGAGATGGCGCGGTTGTCTCTTGACCCGCCGCTAAAGTTACGTAGAATACGCCTCGCTTGACGTAGCCCCTGCGGAGACGTCGAGGCCGTGCAAGAGCCGGCGGGGTGTAGCGCAGTCTGGTAGCGCGCCTGCTTTGGGAGCAGGATGTCGGGGGTTCGAATCCCTCCACCCCGACCACAACTTGTTGATTGGAAGGTTCTATTTTCCATCATGAGGTTGCGGTCAGGCGCCCGGATATGTATCATGCGCCCATAGCTCAACCGGATAGAGCAACGGCCTTCTAAGCCGTAGGTTGCAGGTTCGATTCCTGCTGGGCGCGCCATGCTTGCATGGGGCTGCCAGTAGCGGTTCGAATCGTTCGTCAGAGCAAGCAGTAAGCGTTTTTAGCAAGACCTGTGTCGTCGTGGTGGATGTAGCTCAGTGGTAGAGCCCCGGATTGTGGTTCCGGTGGTCGTGGGTTCGATACCCATCATCCACCCCATCTCGACATGACTCCCAGGCAGTGGTGGATGTAGCTCAGTGGTAGAGCCCCGGATTGTGGTTCCGGTGGTCGTGGGTTCGATCCCCATCATCCACCCCATTGCCTCCCTCAGCGTGATCCCGTCTCCCAGCATTGCTCATCTTCGCCTCCTTTATGCATGGCTCACGCCGTGATATAGCCCGTGGTGATATAGCCCGTGGTGATATAGCCCGTGGTGTCGTGCCCTGACGCCTTGTCCCGCATGCGTCTAGCCGATCCCGCTCGTCGTCGCGGTCAGCGCGGAAAAATCTCCGTCGTGGCCCTTGTAATGCGTCGTTGGGCCCCCATTTGATCAGGCACGGCGCTTGCCAGTATCGGGCGGGATTCTTAGAATCAGCCCTTTGAACTTTTCACGCTTTCAGAACGCCCCAGTCGGTAGAGGACATTTCATGCAAGTTTCCGTCGATACGACCTCCCAGATTGAACGCCGCATCACGGTTCAGGTGCCTGCCGCAGAGGTCGACAATGCCGTTGCCGCCCGTCTCAACGATGCCGCCAAGAATGTGCGTCTGGACGGTTTCCGCAAGGGCAAGGTGCCGATGTCGGTGATCCGTAAGCGCTACGGGCACGACGTCCGCAACGAAGTGGTGGGTGAGGTGATGCGTGAGCGCTACGTGCGCGCCATCTCCGAGCACGAGCTCAATCCGGCGGGTTATCCGCAGATCGAGGCCACCACCAACGAGACCGGCAAGGATCTGGAGTTCACCGCCACCCTCGAGATCTATCCCGAGGTCGAGCTTGCGTCCATCGAGGGTACCGAGGTCGAGCGTCCGGTGGTCGAGGTGACCGAAGCCGACGTCGACGAGATGATCGACACCCTGCGCAAGCAGAATGCCGGCTGGGAAGAGGTCGAGCGTGCCGCCGAGGATGGCGATCAGGTGAAGATCGACTTCCAGGGCTTCCTGGGCGACGAGCCCTTCGAGGGCGGCAGCGCCGAGGGTCACGAGCTGGTGATCGGTTCCGGCAGCTTCATCCCCGGTTTCGAGGAGCAGCTCATCGGTGCCAAGGCCGGTGAGGAGAAGGAGCTCAAGGTTACCTTCCCCGAGGACTACCAGGCCGAGCAGCTGGCCGGCCAGGAAGCGACCTTCAAGGTCAAGGTCCACGCGGTGCAGGGTCAGGCCCTGCCCGAGGTCGATGCCGAGTTCGTCGCCAAGTTCGGCGTCGAGGACGGCGATCTCGACAAGTTCCGCAGCGAGGTCAAGCAGAACATGACCCGCGAGGCGAGCCAGGCCGTGGACAACCGCGTCAAGCAGCAGGTGCTCGAGGCGCTGAAGAAGGCCAACGACATCCCGGTGCCCCAGTCGCTGGTGCAGCAGGAAACCGACGGCCTCAAGCGCCAGGCGGCCCAGCAGTTCGGCCTCGGTGAGGACTTCGACGTCTCCCAGCTGCCCGACGAGCTGTTCAGTGAGCAGGCCAAGAGCCGCGTCCAGGTCGGCCTGCTGCTGGCCGAGGTGATCAAGAGCAGCGAGCTCGAGGCCACCGACGACGAGATCAAGGCCAAGGTCGAGGAGCTGGCCCAGCAGTACCAGGACCCCGAGCAGGTCGTCGCCCACTACATGGGCAATGACCAGCTGAAGACCCAGGTCCAGTCCGCCATCCTCGAGGAGAAGGCGGTCGACGCGCTGCTCGCGCAGGCCACCGTCAAGGACGTGGAAATGGGTTATCAGGAGGCTCTCGCCGCGGCCCAGCAGCAGGGCGAAGCGGCCGAGGAAGACGAAGAGGCCGAGGGCGAAGCCAAGGCCTGATCCTCGCTTCGGGATTTCCTGCCCGGCCGCCTGGCCGGGCAGGCGCTCCATCCTCCGCTTCCATTCATCGGATCCAAGGACATCACCAGATGAGCAACCCGTTCGAACCCCAATCCGCCGGCGGCCTGGTGCCCATGGTGGTAGAGCAGAGCGCGCGCGGCGAGCGGGCCTACGACATCTACTCCCGCCTGCTCAAGGAACGCGTGATCTTCCTGATCGGGCCGGTGGAAGATTACATGGCCAACCTGCTGGTGGCGCAGATGCTGTTCCTTGAGTCCGAGAATCCGGACAAGGACATCCACCTGTACATCAACTCGCCGGGCGGTGGCGTCACCGCGGGCATGTCGATCTACGACACCATGCAGTTCATCAAGCCCGACGTCTCCACCGTGTGCATCGGTCAGGCGGCGAGCATGGGCGCGCTGCTGCTGGCCGGCGGCGCCGCGGGCAAGCGCTACTGCCTGCCCAACTCGCGGATGATGATCCACCAGCCGCTGGGCGGCTATCAGGGTCAGGCCTCGGACATCGAGATCCACACCCGCGAGATCCTCGGCATCCGCGACAATCTCAATCAGATCCTGGCCCACCACACCGGCCAGGATATCGAGACCATCGCCAAGGATACCGATCGCGACAACTTCATGAATGGCCCCCAGGCTGCTGAATACGGCCTGATCGATGCGGTGCTGGAACAGCGCCCGACATCCTGATAGCGTAAAATTCACCCGAGTGCCCTTCATGCACTAAGACGTTTCCCGGTGGCCGCGGCCACCGTGGTGAACCCGACGCCCCGTGAGCCATACTGTACGGGGCGTCATCAAGAAAGAGGTACGCGAATGGCCGACGGCAAAGGCAAGGACGAAGGCGGCAAGCTGCTCTACTGCTCGTTCTGCGGCAAGAACCAGAACGAGGTGCGCAAGCTGATTGCCGGCCCGTCCGTCTATATCTGCGATGAGTGTGTCGACCTCTGCAACGACATCATTCGCGAGGAGGTGCTCGATGCCGATGCCGAGACCGACGAGGAGCGCCTGCCCGCTCCCCGCGAGATTCGTCACACCCTCGATGACTATGTGATCGGCCAGGACCGCGCCAAGATGGTGCTGTCGGTGGCGGTCTACAACCACTACAAGCGCCTGCGCTTCGGCAGCAAGGAAGACGGTGTAGAGCTCGGCAAGTCGAACATCCTGCTGATCGGTCCCACCGGCAGCGGCAAGACCCTGCTGGCCGAGACCCTGGCGCGCCTGCTTAACGTGCCCTTCACCATCGCCGATGCCACGACCCTCACCGAGGCGGGCTACGTCGGCGAGGATGTCGAGAACATCATCCAGAAGCTGCTGCAGAAGTGCGACTACGACGTGGACAAGGCCCAGCGCGGCATCGTCTACATCGACGAGATCGACAAGATCTCGCGCAAGTCGGACAACCCGTCCATCACCCGTGACGTCTCGGGCGAGGGCGTTCAGCAGGCGCTGCTCAAGCTGATCGAGGGCACTACCGCCTCGGTGCCGCCCCAGGGTGGTCGCAAGCATCCCCAGCAGGAGTTCCTGCAGGTGGATACGGGCAACATCCTGTTCATCGTCGGTGGCGCCTTCGCCGGTCTCGACAAGGTGATCCGTGCTCGCGCCGAGACGGGCGGCATCGGCTTCAATGCCGAGGTCAAGAGCAAGGACGAGTCCAAGGGCATCGGTGACCTGCTGCTCGACGTCGAGCCCGAGGACCTGGTCAAGTTCGGCCTGATCCCCGAGTTCGTCGGTCGTCTGCCGGTGATCGCTACCCTCACCGAGCTCACCGAGGATGCCCTGATCCAGATCCTCACCGAGCCGAAGAACTCGCTGATCAAGCAGTACGCTCGGCTGTTCGAGATGGAAGACGTGGAGCTCGATTTCCGCGATGACGCCCTGCGCGCGGTGGCCGGCAAGGCCATGGCTCGCAAGACCGGCGCACGCGGGCTGCGCTCGATCCTCGAGTCGGTGCTGCTCGACACCATGTACGAGATTCCGTCGCTCGAGGGAGTCTCCAAGGTGGTGATCGATGCCTCGGTCATCGCCGGCGAGAGCGAGCCGCTGCTGATCTATTCCCAGCAGGAAGCGGCGCGGGTCGACGGCACCGACGGCTGACGCATGTCGGGCGTTCGTCGCCCTGTTGCGGGAGCGGCTTCATCCCCGGGGTGCCCATCGGGTACCCCGGGGGAGGGCCGCTCCCCTTCTTGTGTGTGGCCGCCCGCCGTTGCCTTGCAATGCCGCCGCTTCGCCCCCATTCCCTGGGTATCCATCCGATTTCGTGTGAGGAACGTCTGCGATGCAGCAGAACGCCGAACAGACCCTGAGTCTGCCCCTTTTGCCGCTGCGGGACGTGGTCGTCTACCCGCAGATGGTCATTCCGCTGTTCGTCGGCCGCGAGAAGTCGATCCAGGCGCTCGAGGCCGCCATGGAGGCCGACAAGCGCGTCCTGCTGGTGGCCCAGCGCGAGGCCAGCAAGGACGATCCCGATAGCGAGGACATGTTCGCCATCGGCACCGTCGCCGAGATCATGCAGCTGCTCAAGCTTCCCGATGGCACCGTCAAGGTGCTCATCGAGGGCGAGTCGCGGGCCGACATCCGCGAGATCGTCGCCGTCGACGGTGGCTACAGCCGTGCCGAGGTGAGCCTGCGCGAGAGCGAGCCGCTCTCCGAGCGCGAGCAGGAGTCGCTGGTGCGCGTGCTGCTCAACCAGTTCGAGCAGTACGTTAAGATGTCGAAGAAGGTGCCCAACGAGGTGCTTAACTCGCTCTCCGGCATCGAGGACCCCAGCCGCCTGGTGGATACCATCTGTGCCCACCTGTCGTTGAAGATCGATGACAAGCAGCAGCTGCTGGAGATGGATCGGGTACGCGATCGCATCGAGCACCTGATGGCGCTGATCGAGTCCGAGATCGACCTGCTGCAGGTGGAGAAGCGCATCCGCTCGCGGGTCAAGGACCAGATGGAGAAGTCTCAGCGCGAGTACTATCTCAACGAGCAGATGAAGGCCATCCAGAAGGAGATGGGCGAGCTCGAGAACGTGCCCAACGAGGCCGAGAAGTACGAGCAGGCCATCGAGGAATCCGGCATGCCCAAGGAGGCCCGTGAGAAGGCCCTCCAGGAGCTGGGCAAGCTCAAGATGATGTCGCCGAACTCAGCCGAGGCCACGGTGGTGCGCTCCTACCTCGACTGGCTCGTCGCGGTGCCCTGGAAGAAGCGCACGCGCATCAAGCACGACCTGGTGCATGCCCAGAAGGTGCTCGACGAGGATCACTACGGTCTCGAGGAGGTCAAGGCGCGCATCCTCGAGTATCTGGCGGTGCACAAGCGGGTCAAGAAGCTCAAGGGCCCCGTGCTCTGCCTGGTGGGGCCGCCCGGTGTGGGCAAGACCTCGCTCGGCCAGTCCATCGCCCGTGCCACCAACCGCAAGTACGTGCGCCTGGCGCTCGGCGGGGTGCGCGACGAGTCCGAGATCCGCGGCCATCGCCGCACCTACATCGGTTCGCTGCCCGGCAAGATGGTGCAGCGCATGGCCAAGGCCGGGGTCAAGAACCCGCTGTTCCTGCTCGACGAGGTCGACAAGATCGGCATGGATCACCGTGGGGATCCCTCCTCGGCGCTGCTCGAAGTGCTCGACCCGGAACAGAACGATACCTTCAGCGACCACTATCTGGAGCTGGACTACGATCTCTCCGAGACGCTGTTCATCTGCACCGCCAACTCGATGAACATTCCCGGTCCGCTGCTGGACCGCATGGAAGTGATTCGCCTGCCGGGCTACACCGAGGACGAGAAGCTGGCCATCGCCAAGCGCTATCTGGTGCCCAAGCAGCTCAAGGCCAATGGCTTCAAGGATGACGAGCTGTCCCTCTCCGACGACGCCCTGCTCGAGCTGATCCGCTACTACAGCCGCGAGGCCGGGGTGCGTGAACTCGAGCGCCAGATCGCCAAGGTGTGTCGCAAGGTGCTGCGCGAGCGCATCGAGAAGGAGAGCAAGGAGGGCGCCCAGGCCTCGCAGCGGCTATGCGCCGATGACGTCGAGCCCTATGCCGGAGTGCGTCGCTACAGCTACGGTCTCGCCGATCAGCAGGATCAGGTAGGCCGCGTGACCGGCCTGGCCTGGACCTCGGTAGGCGGCGAGCTGCTCAGCATCGAGTCGGTGATCACCCCTGGCAAGGGCCGTCTGGACAAGACCGGCTCGCTCGGCGACGTCATGAAGGAGTCGGTGAGCGCCGCCCAGACCGTGGTGCGGGCTCGCGCCCTGGCGCTCGGCATCGACCCCGAGCGCTTCGAGAAGGAGGACCTACACATCCACGTGCCCGAGGGCGCCACGCCCAAGGACGGTCCCAGCGCCGGTGTCGCCATGGTCACGGCGATGGTCTCGGCCTATACCGGTCGCCCGGTGCGCTGTGACGTGGCGATGACCGGCGAGGTCAACCTGCGTGGCGAGGTGATGCCGATCGGCGGGCTCAAGGAGAAATTGCTGGCCGCCAGGCGCGGTGGTATAAAGACCGTGCTAATTCCGGAGGAAAACCGCCGTGACCTCAAGGAGGTTCCGGATAATATCAAGGAAGCACTCGATATTCGGCCGGTTAGCTGGATTGACGACGTTCTGGAGGTGGCCCTGGCGGAGAAGCCTGAGCCGAAAAAGGAGGGTTCCAGCGCGGAAGACTCCTCCTCCAAATCATCGATGATCAGTACGCACTAACGGTAATTTTTCTCGCCATGCCGGAGGACAAAGCCCGGTATGGCGGGGTTTGGCTGGTAAGGTTGCTTGACAGGGCTTTCGCCGCATTGCTATAAACTATCGCCATGCTGTGATCGTGTCAGTCAGCCGAAAGTCTCGCCGATTAGAGCCAATTTACGAAATAGTCAAGGGGTGAAGTGTGAACAAATCCGAGCTGATCGAAGCTATTGCCGCGTCTGCCGACATTCCCAAGGCGGCTGCTTCCCGCGCATTGGATGCCATGGTCGACACCGTGTCAGAGAGCCTGAAGAAGGGCGACAGCGTGTCCCTGGTGGGGTTTGGTACCTTCACCGTCAAGGAGCGTGCTGCTCGTACTGGCCGTAACCCGCAGACCGGCCAGCCGATCGAGATCAGCGCTGCCAAGGTGCCGAGCTTCAAGGCCGGCAAGGCGCTCAAGGACTCCGTCAACTGAGGCAACGGCGCCTGCCGTAGCATTGACGGTGGTTACTTCAACAGGCGCATCGCCCCGGCGGTGCGCCTGTTCCCGTTCATGGGTATCAACGCCGCGCGTCGCGAGGCGCTCGGTAAGGCGTATAACGTACGCGACCCGACTCATTTGATCCGCAGAGGCCTGCATGCTGCAAAGTATTCGTGACCGCTCCAGAAGCTGGGGCGCCAAGATCATCATCGGTGCCGTGGTCGTGACCATGGCGCTGTTCGGCGTGGAATCGCTGGTCGGGCTGCTGGGCAACAGCGGCGATGAGGTCGCCCAGGTCAATGATGAGCCGATCACTCGCCAGCAGCTCGAGATCGAGGTGCAGCGCGCCATCCGCAGCGGCCAGGTGCCGCCGGACCAGGAGCGTGCGCTGCGTGCCGAGATGCTCGACATGCTGATCACCGAGCGACTGCTGACCCAGTATGCCGAGAAGGGCGGCCTCTACGTCTCCGAGCAGCAGCTCGATCAGATGATCGTCATCCTGCCGGAGTTCCAGGACGCCCAGGGGCGCTTCGACCGGGAGCTGTTCCGCAATCGCCTGGCCAGCGCCGGCTTTACGCCGCTGTCGTTCCGCCGGCAGCTCGCCGTCGACCTGAAGCGTCAGCAGGTCCAGCAGGGCCTGTCCGTCAGCGACTTCACCCTCGAAGAGGAGCGCGAGCGTCTCGCCGAACTGCAGCGCCAGACCCGCAGCTTCCGGCACCACGCCCTGGCGGCGGATGACCTCGCCGCCATGCCCGAGATCGCCGAGCAGGATCTGCAGGCCTACTACGACGCCCACCAGGACGACTACCGCCGCCCCGAGCAGGTGAAGATCAACTACGTGGTGCTCGACCGCCAGCAGATGGCCGCTGACGTGGCAGTGAGTGAAGAGGCGCTGCGCGAGGCCTGGCAGGCCGGCGCGGCCGAGGCCGACCGTCGCGTCTCGCACATCATGGTCGCCTATGGTGATAGTGAAGGTGGCGACGACGCGGGTAGCCGCGAACAGGCCCGGGCTCGCCTCGAGCAGGTTCAGGCGCGTCTCGCCGAGGGCGAGGCGTTTGACGAACTGGCGGCCGAGGTCTCCGACGATACCTCGACCAGCGATGCCGGTGGCGACCTGGGCGTGATCTCCCGCGGCTTCTTCGGCGAGGCCTTCGAGAACGCTGCCTTCGCTCTGGGTGAGGGGGAGGTCTCCGGGATCGTCGAGACCGACAACGGCCTGCACCTGATCAAGGTCACCGAGCTCGATCGCCCCGCCTTCGATGAGCGCCGCGAGGCGCTGCGCGCTGAGCTGGCCCTCGAGCAGGTCGACGATGCCTTCAACGAGCGCGCACAGCGCCTGATCGACGACAGCTTCGCCGCCGACGATCTGGCAAGCGTCGCCGACGATCTCGGGCTCTCGCTTGAGCAGAGCGACTGGATCGGTCGTGAGGGGGGTGACGGCGTGTTCTCCGAGCCCGGCGTGATGGAGCAGGCCTTCAGTGGCGACGTGCTGGAGGAGGGCTACAACAGCGAGGTGATCGAGCTCGACGAAGACCGTCGCCTGGTTCTGCGCGTGGCCGAGCATCGCGACGCCACCACGCTGCCGCTTGCCGAGGTGCGTGACGAGGTCGAGGCCGCCGTGCGCGAGGCCAAGACGCGCGAGGCGCTGGTGGAGCTGGCGACCGGGCACATCGAGAGCCTGCGGGCCGGCGAGACGCTCGAGATCGACTGGCAGCAGGCCGAGTCGGTCAGCCGCCAGGGCGGCAGCGCCCTCCCGGAGGCGCTGGTACAGGCCGCCTTCCGCCTGCCGCATCCCGAGGGTGAGCAGCCGGTCTATGGCCACGCCATGGACGGCGAGCGCGTGGTACTGATCGCCCTGGAGCGCGTCCAGGACGGCGAGCCCAATGCGCAGATGGAGGCTTTTGTCGCCAACATGGCGGAGCGTCTGCGCGCCCAGGCCGCTATTCAGGGCCTGCTCGACGACCTGCGCGACAAGGCGAGCATCGACCGGCTCTGACGATAAGCGCCGAGCTACAAGCGCCGAGCTACAAGCAAACCCCGAGGCCATTGTCTCGGGGTTTGCTTTTGCCCGAGAGCAACATACTGATGGCCGCTTGGCCGCTTGGCCGCTTGGCCGCTTGGCCGCTTGGCCGCTTGGCCGCTTGGCCGCTTGGCCGCTTGGCCGCTTGGCCGCTTGGCCGCTTGGCCGCTTGGCCGCTTGGCCGCTTGGCATATATGTTATCTTATAACATTACTGCTGCGAGCACTCAGGAGGCCCCCATGCCCGCACCGCTCTCCGCCATCCCCGTCCACCTGATCACCGGCTTTCTCGGCAGCGGCAAGAGCTCGCTGATCCGTCACCTGATCGAGCAGAAACCCGCCGACGAGCGCTGGGCCGTGGTGATCAACGAGTTCGGCCGGGTGGGGATCGACCAGGCGATGTTCGAGGAACGTGACGACCTGGTCGTCAAGGCGCTGCCCGGGGGGTGCCTGTGCTGCCAGCTCGCCTTCGTGCTGCAGGCCTCGCTGGTGAACCTGCTGCACCGCCATCGCCCGGATCGGCTGATCATCGAGCCCTCGGGGCTAGGTCATCCGGCAGGCCTTATCGAGGTGCTGCGCGGCGAGGGCCTGGGGGAGGCGCTGGCGGTGCGCGACGTGATCGCGCTGCTCGACCCGCGCCGGCTGGAGGATCCGCGCGCCCGGTTGCATGAGACCTTCCGCGACCAGCTGGTCATGGCAGACGGCGTGGCGCTGACCATGACCGACCTGACCACTCCCGCGCAGGTACAGGCGGCGAAGGACTGGCTCGGCGAGCTGTGGCCGCAGAAGCGCTGGATCCGCGAGGCGCCCCATGGCGACCTGTCGCTCGCCCTGCTGCGTGAGGGCGGGCTCCACACCGGCGGCGCCGAAGCGCCCGCCTCGTCGATCCATCGGGCGGCCCGAGAGGGCGCGTCACTCTCGGAGCAGGACGCGGCGCAGCAGGCGGTACGGGACGCGATGCCCGCCGCGCGGGAGCCGGCCCCCGGCAGGCCGATCCGCGAGGAGGGGGCGTCGCTGGGTCACGCGACCCTGGGCTGGCGCTGGCACGCCGGGGATGTCTTCGACCTGGATCGCCTCGCGGCGCTGCTGGGCGAGCTGCCCGCGGCACTGAGGGTGAAGGGGGTGCTCACACGGCCGATGGCTGGAAGCTCTACAACCGCGCCCAGGGCACGGTCAGCCTGTCCGGCACGGCCTGGCGGCGGGACTCGCGCCTGGAGCTCTGGAGCTGATCGGCGAGGCGGGCAGCCTGCCGGACGCCGAGCGGCTGGAGCGCACCCTCGCGGGTTGCCTGATCGATCGATAGCGCCGGCGACGTCTGGAAGTGCTGCCGGTCGATCGGCCGCTCGCTGAAAAGGCGCGCCCCGTCAGGACAGCGCGAATTCCCTGAGTTGCGGCTCACCGTCGCCCTCGATGACGATCTCCCAGCCCTTGTCGGGCTGCCAGTCGCCCAGCACCAGGCGCTTGGCCGGGGCCCCGTCGACCTCGAGGTCATGCACCGCCGGGCGATGGGTGTGGCCGTGAATCAGGGTATCGACCCCGTGGGCTCGCAGCGCCTCGACCACCTCGTCGGGCGTCACGTCCATGATGTCCTCGGCCTTGTTGGAGTTGGCCTCACCGGACTGGTCGCGTAGCTGTCGGGCCAGCTGGAGCCGCTCGGCGATCGGCATGCCGAGGATCTGCGCCTGCCACTCTGGGTCCCTGGCCTGGCGGCGAAAGGCCATGTAGGCCTCGTCCCGGGTGCACAGGCTGTCGCCGTGCATCAGCAGCACCGGGCGCCCGCCCAGGTTCACCACGCTGGGATCGGCCAGCAGGCGGGCACCGGCGGCTGCAGCGAAGCGCTCGCCCAGCAGGAAGTCGCGGTTGCCGTGCATCAGGTAGATGGCGGTGCCGGCCTCCGAGAGAGTCTTCAGCGCGCCAGCGACTCGGGATGCCAGCTCGGCGGTGCCGGTCGGATCGCCGGCGCCGAGATCCAGCAGGTCGTCGCCGATCCACGCCTCGAAGAAGTCGCCGAGGATATAGAGGGCCTCGGCGCCAGCGGCACGTTCGGCGAGCCAGTTCAGGAAGCCGTCGGTGATCTTGGGCGCACCGGGGTGCAGGTGCAGGTCGGATATCAGCAGGGTGGTCATGGTCGGCCCTGTTAGACGGTGAAACGAATCACGCCCGCCGGGACTCTACGGAACCGACGGGCGTGCGAGCAAGCGTGGCGAGGATCAGGCCGCGGAGTCGTCCTTCACATAGGCCTTCTGAATGATCACGTCTTCGGCGGGCACGTCGGCGTGCATGCCGCGACGGGTGGTGGAGACGTCCTTGATCTTCTCGACCACGTCCATGCCCTCGACCACCTCGCCGAACACGCAGTAGCCCCAGCCCTGGATGTTCTTGCCGCTGTGGTTGAGGAAATCGTTGTCGGCGATGTTGATGAAGAACTGTGCGGTGGCGGAGTGCGGGTCCTGGGTGCGCGCCATGGCCAGGGTGCCGGTGGTGTTCTTCAGGCCGTTATCGGCCTCGTTGTCGATCGGGTCGCGGGTCGGCTTCTGGTTGAAGTCGCTGTCGAAGCCGCCGCCCTGGACCATGAAGCCCGGAATCACGCGGTGGAAGAGGGTGCCGTCGTAGAAGCCGTCGCGCACGTACTGCTCGAAGTTGGCGGCGGTCTTCGGGGCCTGGTCGTGATTGAGGGCGATGGTGATATCGCCGAAGTTGGTCTGCAGTACGATCATCGGTTCGTTCCTGTGTACGGTATAGGGAGCAATGGGGGATGCGCCTTGGCGCTGCCCATGGGCGTGGCGCTATAATAGCCGTTTTGCCTCGATGCGCGAAGGCGGGGCATGTCCTTCATGCCCCGCGCCGTGCACCGAGACAGGCCCGCGATTCAACCAGAGGTTGCCCCACCGACATGACCACCGAGACTACCAGCGCGCCGAACTTCATCCGCAACCAGATCCGCGAGGAGATCGAGGCCGGGCGGACCGGGAAGATCGTCACGCGCTTTCCGCCGGAGCCCAACGGCTTCCTGCACATCGGCCACGCCAAGTCGATCTGTCTGAACTTCGGGCTTGCCGAACACTTCGGTGGCGACTGTCATCTGCGCTTCGACGACACCAACCCGGCCAAGGAAGAGCAGGCCTACATCGACGCCATCAAGGAGGACGTGAGCTGGCTGGGCTTCGAGTGGGCCGGCCCGGTGCGCTTCGCCTCGGACTACTTCGACCAGCTTTATGCCTGGGCACAGCACCTGGTGCGCGAGGGTAAGGCCTATGTCGACGACCTCTCGCCGGACGAGATCCGCGAGTACCGAGGCACCCTGACCGAGGCGGGCAAGCCGAGCCCCTATCGTGAGCGCGGCGCGAACGAGAACCTCGATCTGCTCGAGCGCATGCGCGTAGGTGAGTTCGCCGAGGGCGAGAAGGTGCTGCGGGCGAAGATCGACATGGCCTCGTCCAACATCAATCTGCGCGATCCGATCCTCTACCGTATCCGCCACGCCAGCCACCACCAGACCGGCGAAAGCTGGAAGATCTACCCCTCCTACGACTTCACCCACGGGCAGTCCGATGCCCTCGAGGGCGTGACCCACTCCGTCTGCACCCTGGAATTCGAGGATCATCGCCCGCTCTACGAGTGGTTCCTCAACAACCTGCCGGTGCCGGTGACCCCGCGCCAGATCGAGTTCGCGCGGCTCAACCTCAACTTTACCCTGACCTCCAAGCGCAAGCTCAAGCTGCTGGTGGACGAGCAGATCGTCGACGGCTGGGATGATCCGCGCCTGCCGACCATCTCTGGCATGCGGCGCCGCGGCTACACGCCGGGGTCGATTCGCAAGTTCTGCGACATGATCGGCGTGACCCGCGCCGACGGTGGCCTGGTGGACATCGCCATGCTTTATCATGCCATCCGCTCGGATCTCGAGGACAACGCCCCGCGGGCCATGGCCGTGCTCAAGCCGCTCAAGGTGGTGCTGACCAACGTGCCCGAGGGGCATGAAGAGGTCTACGAGGTGCCCGGCCACCCGGCTCGCGAGGACATGGCGGTGCGCCGCGTGCCCCTGACGCGTGAGCTCTACATCGACGCCGACGACTTCATGGAGGAGCCGCCCAAGAAGTTCTTCCGGCTGGCGCCGGGCAAGGAGGTGCGCCTGCGCAACAGCTACGTGATCTGCTGTGACGAGGTGATCAAGGGCGAGAGCGGTGAGATCGAGGAGCTGCGCTGCTCCGTCGACTTCGACACCCTCGGCAAGAACCCGGAAGGCCGCAAGGTGAAGGGCGTGATCCACTGGGTCAGTGCCGAGCACGGCGTGCCCATGGAGGTTCGCCTCTACGACAACCTCTTCCAGGTCGAGCAGCCCGACAAGGACAAGGACGCCGACTTCCTCGATCACCTCAATCCCGACTCGCTGGTCACCGTGCAGGCGATCGGCGAGCCGAGCCTCGCCGAGGCCACGCCCGAGAGTCGTTTCCAGTTCGAACGCGTGGGTTACTTCTGCGCCGACCGCCACGCCTGCCGCGACGGCAAGCTGGTGTTCAACCGCACCGTGGGCCTCAAGGACGGCTGGGCCAAGGTGAAGAAGCAGGAAAGCCAGAAGACCGCGCAAGACAACAAGGGATGAGCATGAGCAGCATGCAGATCTACAACACGCTGACGCGCCGCAAGGAGCCGCTCACGCCGCTCGAGCCCGGCAAGGTGCGCATGTACGTCTGCGGCATGACCGTCTATGACTACTGCCACCTGGGCCACGCCCGGGTGATGGTGGCCTTCGACGTCATCACCCGCTACCTGCGCGCGCGGGGCTTCGAGGTGACCTACGTGCGCAACGTCACCGACATCGACGACAAGATCCTCAAGCGGGCCGACGAGAACGGCGAGACTATCGCCGCGCTCACCGAGCGCATGATCGACGCCATGCACGAGGACGAGGCGCGCCTGTCCGTGCTGCCGCCTGACAGCGAGCCTCGCGCCACCGGCCATATCGGCGAGATCATCGCGATGATCGAGACGCTGATCGACAAGGGCTTTGCCTACGCCGCCGATAACGGCGACGTCTACTACCGGGTGCGCCGCTTCGCGACCTACGGCGCACTGAGCAATCGCGACCCGGACGAGATGCGCTCAGGTGCCCGCATCGAGGTGGACGAGCACAAGGAGGACCCGCTGGACTTCGTGCTCTGGAAGGCGGCCAAGCCCGCTGAGGCGAGCTGGTCCTCGCCCTGGGGCGAGGGACGCCCCGGCTGGCACATCGAGTGCTCGGCGATGTCCACCTGCTGCCTGGGCGATACCTTCGATATCCACGGCGGCGGGCCGGACCTGATGTTCCCGCACCACGAGAACGAGATCGCCCAGAGCGAAGCCGCCACCGGCCACCGCTACGTCAATACCTGGATGCACGCCGGGGCGGTGCGGGTGAACCAGGAGAAGATGTCCAAGTCGCTGGGCAACTTCTTCACCATCCGCGACGTGCTCGAGCACCACGACCCGGAGGTGGTGCGCTACCTGCTGGTGGCGAGCCACTACCGCAGCCCGATCAACTACGCCCCCGAGTCGCTGGCCGACGCCCGCAAGTCGCTGGAGCGCTTCTACAATGCTCTCGAAGGGCTGGCTCTCGAAGGGCTGGCTCTCGAAGGGCTGGCCCTCGAGGACGTCGCGCTCGACAGTACTGCCGCTGAGGCGAAAACGCTCGATCAGCCGGGCGAGGGCGGCCACGACGCGCGCTTTATCGCCGCCATGGACGACGACTTCAACACCCCCGAGGCGCTCTCGGTGCTCTTCGACCTGGCCCGCGAGCTCAATCGCGCCAGGAAGGACGCGCCGGACCGGGCGCCGGCGCTGGCCGCGGAGCTCAAGCGTCTTGGTGGGGTGCTGGGGCTGCTGCAGCAGGATCCGGCGAGCTTCCTCAAGGCCGGTGCCGCTGACCTGCCGCTCGCCGAAGACGAGATCCAGGCGCAGATCGAGGCGCGTGCCGCGGCCAAGAAGGCCAAGGACTTCGCTCGCGCCGATGGAATCCGCGACGAGCTCGCCGCGCTCGGGATCATCCTCAAGGATTCCCGCGAGGGCACGACCTGGGTCTTCGAGACACCTACAGACTGATCTCGGCCAGACCCTCGGTCGTCGTAAACGCGCCCGGCCCCTGCTCTGCGGGGGCCGGGCGCTCTTCGTCGGGGGGCTGGTGTCGGCACGAAGGCTTCGGTATCAGGGCTTTGCATCAGGGCTTTGGCTGATGGGGCCTTGGCTGATGGGGCCTTGGCGAGACGACCGTGTAGATAGCGCCTTGGCGCAAAGAACTTGGAGAGCGCACTTGGCGATGTGGGGTCGAGGCTCAGGCGCCGGGTATCGCGCGCGGCGGCAGCGGAATCTGGCGCGGCCAGTCGTCAGGCACAAGCACGAAGCGCCTGGCGGCACTGTCGGGATGGTGAAGCACGATCTGGATGGGCCGAGCGGCGGCCTGGAAGTGGGCCGCCAGCCGCCGGCTCAGCGTCGACAGCGGCTCCAGGTCCTCGTGGCGGGGGAGGGCGAGCCAGTGCGGCTTGTGCAGCCAGGCGCCGCGCGTGCCATGCGGCAGTCCGGCGCGCAGCCGGGGCCAGTCCTGCGCGTAGAGCCAGCGGCCGCGCAGGTGGTCGGGGGTGGCGTCTCGTGGCGCCGGCAGGGGAGCGTGCCAAGGATAGAAGAGCACCCCCGGCATCGCCAGCCGCACGGCCGTTGCGGGATCGTTTGCCGAGGAGGGCTGTCCCGCCGGATCCTTGGGCGAAAGCAGCGGGTGAAGCGCCTCGATGGCCTCCGGGGTCCGCGCCAGTCGCAGCTGGTGATGGAAAAGGTGGTCGCGCTTGGCGAGCAGGCTGTCGGCACCGCCCGGGCCGATCCAGCGCGCCTGGCTGTCCGGCGTGCCGGGCCCCTCGACGAGTCCCAGATAGAACTTGATCGCCACCTCCAGGTGCACCGGGCGAGGATCGTCGCGGCGCGCGTAGAGCAGGTCCAGCTCGCCCAGGGTGCGCTTGCCCTGATAGATGCGCAGGTTGTGGGCCAGCAGTCGCGTGGCGGGCGCCTCGTCGAGCAGGAACTGCCAGAGCCGCTCATGATAGAGCCCCATCCGCCCGCGCAGGGTGGGGGCGAGATGCGCCTCGAGGCGGCCCGGCGAGCGCTCGTGTTCCATAAGCCAGGCCGCCAGGCGTTCGTCATCGGAGAGTCCCAACTCGGCGCGGGTCGGGCGCGTGGCCCCGGGCATCTCGACGAGACACGGCGCCAGCAGGATCCAGCCCAGGTCGCGGACCAGCGGATGGCGGCAGTGATCGAGCAGGCGTTGCGCCGAGGCGGAGAGGGGCATGGCGATGATCCGACGTTGACGCCCGTGTCTGACATTGAAGCTGTACAGGCCTTATACTCAGGATACATTCATAAGGAACCGGGTGAACATGATGATTCGTCCTCTGTCTCGCTGCGTCTCCCTGGCGGCCGCGTCGCTGATCACCATCTCCACGGCCCAGGCTCAGGATCCCGTGGTGATCTCCTCCAAGATCGATACCGAAGGCTCGGTGCTCGGCCAGCTGATCCTGCAGCGACTGGAGCAGGGCGGCATCGATGTCGAGGATCGCCTGCAGCTCGGCGGCACCAGCATCGTGCGCGAGGCGCTGCTGGCCGGCGAGATCGATCTCTACCCCGAGTACACCGGCAACGGCGCCTTCTTCTTCGACATGACCGACAGCCCGGTGTGGAACGACGCCGACCAGGCCTATGACACCGTGCGCGAGCGCGACGCCGAGGCGAACGGCCTGGTCTGGCTGACGCCGGCCGAGGCCAACAACACCTGGGCGATCAGCGTGCGCGGCGAATTGGCCCGCGAGCATGAGCTGTCGAGCCTCGAGGATCTGGCGAGCTATCTCGACGACGGCGGCGAGCTCAAGCTGGCGGCGAGCGCCGAGTTCGTGGAGTCGCCCCAGGCGCTGCCGGCCTTCCAGTCGGCCTACGGCTTCGAGCTTGGCGAGGAGGAGCTGCTGGTGCTCTCCGGCGGCAACACCGCGGCGACCATGCGCGCCGCCGCCCAGCAGACCAGCGGCGTCAATGCGGCCATGACCTACGGCACCGACGGCGGCCTGCAGGCCCTGGACCTGGTGGTCATGGACGACACCCTCGGCGTGCAGCCGGTCTATCAGCCGGCGCCGGTGGTCCGCGAGGCGGTCCTCGACCAGCATCCCGAGATCGCTACGCTGCTCGAGCCGGTCTTCCAGGCGCTGGACAAGGAGACCCTGCAACGCCTGAACGGCGACGTGGCGGTGAGCGGGCGCGCCCCGGACGCCGTGGCGGCCGAGTTCCTCGATACCCTGGGCAACTGAGGCGACCTTGCCCTCCGAGCATCCCCGTCACAATGTCGTGCTGCTGAGCCTGTCGCTGGTCGGCCTTCTGGTCTGGCTGGCCCTCGACACGGTGAGCGTGGCTCCTAATCGCATCGTCCCCGGTACCTCCCATGGCCTGGCGGAGTCGCTCGGCTGGGGCGGCGTCCTGGTTTCGGCGCTGCCCCTGCTGGCGCTGGCGGCACTGGCCCGGCGGCCGACGCCGAAGGCGCTGCGCATCGCCCTGGGGCTCGTCGTGGTGCAGCTCGCTGCGCTGCCGCTGTGGCTATCCCTGGCGGCGCACCGCCTGGTCGATCCCGGCGCGGTGGGCGCGCGTCTGGGGATCGGCGCCGGCGTCTGGCTGCTGCTGTTCCTGCTGCTGATGCTGCTGGTGGAGCTGCGCAGCCGGCTGGCGATATCGCGCCTGGCCGGTGTGGCGCTGCTGGTGGTGCCGCTGGCCGTGTTCGGGCTCTGCCTGACGCAGTGGCTCGCGCCCCTGGCGCTGTGGCAGGAGGTTCAGGGGCGCCGCGACCAGTTCCAGGGCGCCATCCTCGAGCACCTGGCGCTGGTCGGCGTCGCGGTGGGGGTGAGCCTGGTGCTCGGGGTGGCTGCGGCTCTGGCCATGCGCCGCTGGCAGGCCGCCCAGCGGATCGGCTTCGGCGTGCTCAACTTCCTGCAGACCATCCCCAGCATCGCGCTCTTCGGCCTGCTGCTGGCTCCGCTCGCCTGGCTCTCGGCCCACGTCGAGTGGCTGGCGGCGCTGGGGGTCAGCGGCATCGGCTGGGCCCCGGCGCTGTTGGCGCTGGTGGGCTACAGCCTGCTGCCGATGGTGCGCAACACCTTCGTGGCACTGGAGGCGGTGGACCCCGGCGTCATCGACGCCGCCCGCGGCATGGGCATGAGCCGCGGCCAGGTGTTTCGCCAGGTGCGACTGCCGCTGGCGCTGCCGGTGATCCTCGAGGGCGTGCGCATCACCACGGTGCAGGCCATCGGGCTGACCGCGGTGGCCGCGCTGATCGGCGCCGGGGGCCTCGGCACCTTCATCTTTCAGGGGCTCGGGCAGGCCGCCATGGACCTGGTGCTGCTGGGCGCGCTGCCCATCCTGGTCCTGGCGCTGGTCGCCGACGCCCTGCTGGGGGCCCTGTCCGACACGCTACGCCCGGGAGGGGCCGAATGATCGATCTGATCCATGTCACCAAGCGCTTCGGTGCCGCCACCGCGGTGGACGACATCTCGCTGAGCGTGGCGCGCGGTGAGCTCTGCGTGCTGGTGGGGACCTCGGGCTGCGGCAAGTCGACCACGCTGCGCATGATCAACCGCCTGATCGAGCACAGCGAGGGCGAGATCCATATTGACGGCCAGCAGATTCGCGACTTTCGCGAGGAGAGCCTGCGCCGACGCATGGGCTATGCGATCCAGAGTACGGGGCTCTTCCCCCACTGGACCGTGGCGCGCAATATCGGCCTGGTACCGCGCCTGCTCAAGTGGCCGGCCGCTAAGGTCAGGGCGCGGGTCGAGGAGCTGATGGCGCTGCTCGGTCTCTCCATGGAGGAGTTCGCCGACAAGTATCCCCATCAGCTCTCCGGCGGCCAGGCACAGCGGGTGGGTGTCGCCCGGGCGCTGGCGGCGGACCCCGAAATCCTGCTGATGGACGAGCCCTTCGGTGCCCTGGACCCACTGACCCGCGAGAGCCTGCAGGAGGAGCTGCGCGAACTGCAGTCGCGGCTGCAGAAGACCATCGTCTTCGTCACCCACGACATGGACGAGGCCCTGCGGCTGGCGGATCATCTGGTGGTGATGCACCAGGGGCGGATCAAACAGCAGGGTCGGCCGCTGGAGCTGCTGCGCGAGCCGACCGACGCCTTCGTCGAGTCGCTGCTCGGCGGCGAGGATCGCGGCCTGAAGGAGGCGGCGCTGCTGCCGGTCAGCCAGCGAATGCTGCCGCTGGGGCCGCGCCTGCTGGCGCGCGAGCGGATCGGCCAGCAGGCCAGCCTGCGCGAGGCGCTGTCGCTGATGCTGTGGCGGCATGCCGAGCGGCTCACCGTGGTGGATGATGACGACCTGCCGGTGGGCGAGCTCTCCCTGCGCCGCCTGGTGGGAGTGCGCAGCGATGACTGAGTGTCGCCGGCTGCTCGTGCCGCTGTGCTGGTTCTCGCTGCTGCTGGCCGCCACCCTGGGCATGGGGCAGCTGGAGGGACTCTTTCGCGTCATCGAGCCCGACAGCCGCCAGGTGATCTATGAGCGCGCCGATTTCCTGAGCCTGCTGGGCCGCCATCTCTCGGTGGTGGGCGCGGCGGCGGTGCTGGCGATCCTGATCGGAGTCGGCGCCGCCATCGCCGTGACCCGCCCGCGGGGCCGCGACTTCCTGCCGCTGGTCAGCCAGCTGGCGTCCATGGGTCAGACCTTCCCGCCGGTGGCGGTGCTGGCGCTGGCCGTGCCGGTGCTGGGGTTCGGGACCCTGCCGATCATCGTCGCGCTGCTGCTCTACGGGCTGCTGCCCATCGTGCGCAACACCCTGGTGGGCATCCTCGGCATCGACCCGTCGGTGCGCGAGGCGGCGCGGGGCATGGGCATGGGCAGCGGCCAGATCCTGCGCCAGGTGGAGCTGCCCCTGGCCGCCCCGGTGATCCTCGCCGGCATCCGTACCTCGGTGACCATCAACATTGCCACGGCGGCCATCGGCGCCACCGTGGGGGCGAGCAACCTGGGCGACCCGATCATCTCGGGGATCGTCAATGGCAACACCGCCTATGTGGTTCAGGGGGCGCTGCTGATCGGCCTGCTGGCCCTCAGCGTCGACAGCCTCTTCAGCCGGTTGCCGTCGCCCATCGTGCGCTGATCGCGCCTCTGTCGCGCGAGCGTCCCTCGAACCCCCATCGAGCCCCTCGCTCGGGGGCTTCTCTCATGCGCCTCAATTTACCTGGTCCAGGCTCGCGCGCTCGCGCTCGATCGGGGACTACCCAACTCGTCCAGTTTACGTTAACGTCAAGATTGTTGCGTTGACCGGCCCCGGGGCGACCCCCTGGCGGACCGGAACATTAAAGACAACACTGCCCCCAAAAGGGGCACAGGATCATGACGATGACAACAACAGCGGACATCCACGAGCCGACCTTCCTGGCCGGTGACGAGTTCAGCATTCCGACCTTCCGCCTGCTCAAGCAGGACGGCACCCTGTATGAGGGAGCGAAGGCGCCCGAACTCGACAAGGACCAGGCACTGGCCATCTACCACGCCATGGTCGCCACCCGGGTGCTCGACGAGCGCATGCTCGCCGCCCAGCGCCAGGGGCGCCTCTCCTTCTACATGCAGTGCACCGGCGAGGAGGCCGCGGTGGTCGGCGCCACGGCGGCGCTGGACGACGCCGACATGATCATGGCCCAGTACCGTGAGCAGGGCGCCCTGATCTATCGCGGTTTCACCTTCGACGAGTTCATGAACCAGCTGTTCGGCAACGAACTGGACTACGGCAAGGGCCGCCAGATGCCGATCCACTACGGGTCGCGCAAGCTGCATTACATGACCATCTCCTCGCCGCTGGCGACCCAGATCCCCCAGGCCACCGGCTACGCCTACGGCCAGAAGCTCGCCGGCGACGGCCAGTGCACCGCGGTGTTCTTCGGCGAGGGCGCCGCCTCCGAGGGCGACTTCCACGCCGCCCTGAACATGGCGGCGGTCCACGAGGCGCCGGTGATCTTCTTCTGCCGCAACAACGGCTACGCGATTTCCACGCCCTCCATCGAGCAGTTCGCCGCCGACGGCGTGGCGCCCCGAGCCTTCGGCTATCGCATGCACGTGATCCGCGTCGACGGCAACGACATCCTGGCGGTCTACTCGGCCACCCAAGAGGCGCGCCGGATCGCCGTGGAGCACAACCAGCCGGTGCTGATCGAGGCCATGAGCTATCGCCTGGCCGCCCACTCCTCCTCGGACGACCCCTCCGGCTATCGCTCGAAGAAAGAGGAAGAGGCCTGGCGGGAGAAGGATCCCATCCTGCGCATGCAGCGCTGGCTGGACGACCTCGGCTGGTGGAGCGACGACGAGGAGAAGGCGCTCCAGGAGAGCCTGCGTCGCGAGGTGCTGGAGACCATGAAGCGGGCCGAGAAGCGTCCGCCGCCGCCGCTGGACAGCCTGATAACCGATGTCTACGCCGACGTCACCCCGGAGCTGCAGCGTCAGCTCGACGCGCTGAAGCGCCATATCCGCCAGTACCCGGAGGCCTACCCCAAGGGGGCGCGTGCCCTGGACTCGGACGTGCGAGCCGGCGACGACACCGCGGCCAAGGGAGAGAAGTGAGATGCCGACCATGAACATGCTGCAGGCCATCAACAACGCCCTGGACATCGCCATGGGCGAGGACGAGAAGGTGCTCTGCTTCGGCGAGGACGTGGGCAGCTTCGGCGGCGTCTTCCGCGCTACCAGCCATCTGCAGGAGAAGTACGGCCGCGCGCGCTGCTTCAACACGCCGCTGGTCGAGCAGGGCATCATCGGCTTCGCCAACGGCCTGGCCGCCCAGGGTTCGGTGCCGGTTGCCGAGATCCAGTTCGCCGATTACATCTTTCCGGCCTTCGACCAGATCGTCAACGAGACCGCCAAGTTCCGCTACCGCTCCGGCGATCTGTTCAACGTCGGCGGCCTGACCATCCGCGCGCCCTACGGCGGTGGCATCTCCGGCGGGCTCTACCACTCCCAGTCGCCGGAGGCCTACTTCGCCCATACCCCCGGCCTCAAGGTCGTGGTGCCGCGTGATCCCTACCAGGCCAAGGGCCTGCTGCTGGCCGCCATCCGCGACCCGGATCCGGTCATCTTCTTCGAGCCCAAGCGGCTCTATCGCGCCGCGGTGGGCGAGGTCCCGGAGGAGGACTACCAGCTGCCCATCGGCGAGGCCGAGGTGACCAAGGAGGGCACCGACGTGACCCTGGTCGGCTGGGGCGCGCAGATGGAGGTGATCGACCGCGCCGTGGAGCTGGCCGAGAAGGACGGCATCTCCTGCGAGGTGATCGACCTGAGAAGCCTCTTGCCCTGGGATGTGGACACCGTGGCCGAGTCGGTCTTCAAGACCGGTCGGCTGGTGATCACCCACGAGGCACCGCGCACCGGGGGTTTCGCCGGCGAGATCGCCGCGGCCGTCCAGGAGCGCTGCTTCCTGTACCTGGAATCGCCCATCGCCCGGGTGACCGGCCTGGATACTCCCTTCCCGCTGACGCTGGAGAAGGAGTATCTGCCGGATCACCTGAAGATCGTCGAAGCCATCCGCGAAAGCGTGAATTTCTGACGACCGGATCCAGGACAGGAGAGACAAGATGACAGATTTCAAGCTGCCCGATATCGGCGAAGGTATCGTGGAGTGCGAGGTGGTGGAGTGGCGCATCCAGGAGGGTGACGTCATCGAGGAGGACCAGCCGGTGGTCGAGGTGATGACCGACAAGGCGCTGGTCGAGATCACCGCCCCCGAGGCGGGCCGGGTCTCCCGGCTCTTCGTGCCCAAGGGCGAGATCGCCAAGGTGCATGCCCCGCTGTTCGCCTACGAGGCGCAGGATGCCTCGGGCGAGGCCGACGCCTCGACCCCGTCGTCCGAAACGTCGGCGCCCCAGAGTCAGGCGTCCAAGCCCCAGGCCACCGAGCCGGCGAGCGACGCAGAGCCCGTGACATCCGAGCGGGAGAAGGGCGCACGACCGGCCGCGAACAAGGACTTCATCCTGCCCGACATCGGCGAGGGCATCGTCGAGTGCGAGGTGGTGGAGTGGCGCATCGCCGAGGGCGACATGCTCGAGGAGGACCAGCCGGTCGTCGACGTGATGACCGACAAGGCGCTGGTCGAGATTACCGCCCCCGAGGCGGGGCGCGTGGCGAAGCTTCACGTGGCCAAGGGGGAGATCGCCAAGGTCCACGCGCCGCTGTTCGCCTATGAACCGGCCGATGGTGACACCACCGATGGCGGTTCAGCCGGCGGCGCTCACGAGTCGTCCGCCGCGACCTCGGGTGGGACGCCGCAAGCGGCCGCAACGAACGCACCGGCCGCCGCGTCCGGTGAGACGCCCCGCGAGACGAGCGGGCAGGGTCCTCACGGGCGAATCCCGGCGAGCCCGGCGGTGCGACGCCTGCTGCGCGAGCACGGTCTGCGCCTTGGCGAGGTGCCGGGGTCCGGCAAGCAGGGCCGGGTGCTCAAGGAGGACGTCCAGGCCTTCCTGTCGCGCGGCCAGACGGCCAGCGAAGAAACGTCTGCCGCCGCGGCGTCGCCCGCTGCCGAGAAGCCCCAGGCGCCCGCGGTGTCGGGCGCTCAGGGCGAGGTACGCGTGGAGCCGATGCGCGGCATCCGCGCCGCCATGGCGCGCAAGATGGTCGCCTCGGCCTCCTCGATCCCGCACTTCCAGTACGGCGAGGAGCTCGATGTCACCGAGCTGCTGGCGTTGCGTGAGCGCCTGAAGCCCGAGGCCCAGGCACGCGATGCGCGCCTGACGCTGATGCCCTTCTTCATGAAGGCGATGGCGCTGGCGATCCGCGACTTCCCGATCCTCAACAGCCGTCTCAACGAGGCCGGTGACGAGATCCACTATCTGCCGTCGTGCAACATCGGCATGGCCGTGGACGGCAAGGCCGGCCTGATGGTGCCCAACGTCAAGGGCGTGGAGCGCTTGAGCCTGCTTCAGATCGCCGGCGAGATCCAGCGCCTGACCGAGGGTGCCCGCGAGGGGCGGGTGGCCTCCGCGGACCTGCAGGAGGGCACGATCAGCATCTCCAACATCGGTGCGCTGGGCGGCACCTACGCGGCCCCGATCATCAACGCCCCGGAGGTGGCCATCGTGGCCATCGGCAAGACCCAGTGGCTGCCGCGCTTCGATGCCGACGACAACGTCGTCAAGCGGGCGATCATGACCATCACCTGGGCGGGCGATCACCGGCTGATCGACGGGGGCACCATCGCCCGCTTCTGCAATGCCTGGAAGGGCTATCTCGAAGCGCCGGAGACGATGCTCCTGCATCTTGGATAAGTACGCATGCACCAGCTTCCCACCGTGCGGGGCACCGGGGGCAAGGCGGAGCGAGGGTCCTTTGCCAAGGGTGAGGCGGATTCCGCCGAACGGGTTGGCCATGGATGGCCAACACCGGCCCTGCAAGCGGAGCAGGATGCGAGAGCGCCGCAGGGCAAAGGTAGCGCCCAGGGATGGGTTCACAGCGCCCTCGCGATGGTCCGGCACTCCGGGGCTTGCCGACGGTAGATCCGACGCTGATCCACTGGAGTGTGCAAGGAATCTCACGTCATGACCCAGGCGTCTCTGCAGCAGTTCTACATCCCGGAAGAGCAGTCGATCTATCTGCTCAGCCACGACGACGCCCGCAAGCTCAAGGCGTGGGTGTCGCTGTGTCAGGCCCAGCTGGAGCAGCTGGGCTACCGGGGCATCGAGCTGATCGGCAAGGGCGCCTACGGCTTCGTGTTCGCCGGCTTCACCGGGGTGGGCGAGGAGTACGTCTTCAAGTTCACCCGGGTCAACCTGCCCCAGCGCCTGCAGGACCGCCTCGAGGAGGAGGCCTTCATGCTGGAGCAGGTCGACCACCCGCGGGTGCCGAAGCTGATCGTCTTCCAGCGGGTCCGTCGCCAATCGATCCTGGTGATGCAGCGGGCGCCGGGCTTCAATCTTGAGGAGGTCTCGCTGCAGCGGGGGCGGTTCTCGCCGCGCCTGGTGGTACGTATCGCCGACCAGCTGGCCGATATCCTGCGCGCCCTGCGCCGCGAGAGCGGGCCGGCCGGCAAGCCGGTGGTGCACGGCGATATAAAGCCCTCCAACCTGGTCTTCGATGCGCAGAGCGAGACCATCGCGCTGATCGACTGGGGCTCCTCGGTGTTCGCCCAGCTCGATGCCAACCAGCAGTTCGTGGCGACCAACGTCATGGAACTGATGTCGGACAATCTGCAGCAGACCAACGCCCGCCTGGGCGATGTCTATTTCATCGGCGAGGAGCAGCTCAACGGCGCGCTCTCCTCGCCGCGCTTCGATGAGCAGGGCGCGGCCGCGACCCTCTATGCGCTGGCCTCGGCGCAGTCCTGCCGCTTCGGCCATCGCGCCATCCCGGCCACCTCGCTCGGCCTGCCCATGGAGTTCGCGCGCATGCTCGACGGCATGCTCGATCCCGACCCGCGGACGCGCCGGCGTGCCGGCGATCACTTCATCCGCGAGATGCCGCGCCTGGGCCGGCTGGTGATGCTCGACCTGCCCACCCCCCAGGAGGCGCCGCTGGTGCCGGTCTGGAGTCGCCCCGCCGGACGCGAGATCGATACCGTCGTCTACAGCTCGCGCAAGTCCTTCCTGCGCGAGGAGGGCGGTCGCGAGACGCTGAACGACGTCAATGACGTCCAGCTCGATCGCTACTACAAGAACTTCATGCAGAACATGGGCGAGACCGAGAAGGCCTTCCTGGCCGCGGTCAGCCGGCTGGGCCGCTATCCGGTGGTCGGCGGGCTGGCGGTGCGCTGGGAGGCCGAGGGGGTCTACATCGACACCTCGCTCAACCTGCACGACCCCGGCCTAAAGCCGGCGTTCATCGCTGCGGTCAACAACATGGTGACGCTCGCCCGAGCCATCCATCGCCGCGGGATCTTCAAGAGCTGCCTGTTCAATGCGCGCGACACCCTGCACCTGGATCGAGAGAGCGTCGAGGCGCCCTTCGTGCTGACCCCCGGTATGCGGCTGCACTACGAGGTCAGCGCGGTGCCGGAACTCGAGGACCGCTCGCGCCTGCACAGCTACTTCGAGGACGGCCCGGACCCCGAGGAGTTTCTGGTGCTGCCCGAGGCGATCATCACCTCGCTGGAGGCGCTCAACGATATCCATCACACCGGCATGATCATCTTCGAGGCGCTGCCCGAGCACCTGAAGATCCATAGCCATTACCGGCTGCTGGACCCCTCCCGGGAAGTGGAGTTTCGCCGCCGGCTCGAGGACATCCTCGATGCGGTGGGGCTGATCGAGGGGCTCGGGGTCTCGGGCTTCATGAAGATGCCCTACAAGGACACCCGCTTCTTCGCCCATATCGAACGCCAGCCCGAGCGCTTCTATCCTCGCAATCCCCGCCAGGCGGCCGAGCTGTCGGCGGCGCGCGAAAGCCAGTAGGCTAAGGGTTTACCGGGTTTCTCGTCGCACAGGGAGGTGGGTCGACGCCTATGATCCAGCTATTGCTGATCAAGCTGCTGGCGACGGCTGGCATCGTGATGCTCGTCGCGCTGTCGGTGGGCCGCCTGGGGCCGAGGCTCGGCGGCATCCTCGCCGGCACCCCGGTGATTCTCGGGCCCGGCTACTTCTTCATGCTGCGCGAGCAGTCGGCGGACTTCGTGCAGCAGGCCGTGCTCTCGACCCTGCAGGCGCTGGTGGCGACGCTGCTCTTCACGGTGTGCTTCGTGGTGAGCGCGGCGCGGCGCTCGGCCCTGCAGAGCCTGGCGCTCTCAAGCCTGCTCTGGGTGCCTGGCGCGCTGCTGTTCACCCGGCTGCCGGGTGAACTTGTCGGCGTCATCGTCGCTTACCTGACGGTGCTGGCGCTGGCGGAGGGGATCAACCGCCGACTGAGGCTGGGCCAGCCGGTGGTGGTGGCCAGTGCCGGCTGGTTCGACCTGCTGCTGCGCGGGCTCCTGGCGGGGACGCTGGTGAGCCTGGCGACGACGCTGGCCGCACGCTCAGGGCCGGCTCTCTCCGGCGTCATCCTCGGCTTTCCGGTCGGTATCCTGACCATCGCCTGGGCGCTCTCCGAGCGCTACGGGGTCGAGGTGGCCCGCATGACCGTCAGCATGACCCAGCGCGGCATGCTGAGCCTGCTCGCCTTCTGCGTCGTCAGCTATCTGGGCGTGGGCCACCTGCCGGGCATGCTGGTCTTCGCGCTGTCGCTCTCGGCGTCGATGACCACCAGCTTCCTGCTGTTCATGTTCAGCCTGTGGCGGGCCCGGCGGCTCTACCCGAGCCACCAGCGCCTTGGCGTCGGTGAATCCATCGTCGCGGCCGAGCCGGAACCCTGACCGCTGCCGCGCGGAACCCGGTGGGGCTCGCCTAGAGCGAGGCGGCGGAGCGTGCGGCCTGGTCGTAGAGCCCGGACATGGCGCGCAGCAGCCCCGCCAGGCGGCTCATCTCCTCGCGCTCGATGCCCATGGAGGATAGCGAGTCGACCAGGCAGGCTTCGCGGATCTCGGCGTAGCGGCTGCAGGCCTCGCGGCCAAGCTCGGTGGTGCGAAACAGGCTCTCCTTGCCCTGCTTCTCGCCGGCCACCAGCCCCAGGCGCGCCAGCTTCTTCAGGGCATAGGTCACCGTGTGAGTATCCTCGACGTTGAGCACCAGGCAGATATCCGCCTGGCGCTTGGCGCGCTCGCGGTGGTTGACGCTATGCAGCACGAGCACGTCCAGGGCGCCGAGCTCCGGGTAGCCGCTGGCCGTCATGCAGCGCACCATCCAGCGGTCGAAGGCGTGCCCGGCGATGATCAGGCCGAACTCGAATTCCGAGAGCTCCTGGCTGCTGCGCGACAGGTGCTCCGAGGAGACGATGGGGCCGCGGGGTGTCCGTTCGCGTGTCACGTGCTGCTCCTTGTCTAGTGATTCCAACAGTCCAGGCATCCCGGATCAGTTGCTCATGGCCTGGGGTAGCCAGGTCACAATGCCGGGGAAGACGCTGATCAGCACCACGCCGAGCATCATCAGGAAGAAGAACGGCACGGCGGCCCAGGCGATCGACAGGATATTGCGTCCCGTCATGCCCTGAAGCACGAAGAGATTGAAGCCCACCGGCGGGGTGATCTGCGACATCTCCACCACCACCACCAGATAGATGCCGAACCAGATCAGGTCGATGCCGGCGGCCTCGACCATGGGCAGCATGATGGAGGTAGTCAGTACCACCACCGAGATGCCGTCGAGGAAGCAGCCCAGCAGGATGAAGAACAGCGTCAGGGCCGCCAGCAGCATGACCGGCGAGAGCCCCAGGGTGCCGATCCAGGCGGCGAGCTCGCGGGGTAGCCCGGTGAAGCCCATGGCCGCGGTGAGAAAGGAGGCGCCGGCGAGGATGAAGGCGATCATCGTCGAGGTGCGCACCGCGCCGAGCAGGGCATCGCGGAACACTGCGCCGTCCATGCTGCCCTGGACCCGGGCCAGCAGCAGCGAGAGCACCACCCCCACGGCCGCCGCCTCGGTGGGCGAGGCGAGCCCGGCGTAGATCGAGCCGATGACGCCGACGATCAGTGCCAGCAAAGGGATCAGCCGGCGCGCCCGGCGCAGCTTCTCGCCTAGCGGCAGGCCTGTTTCGGCGGGGGGGATCTTGTCCGGAAAACGCCAGGACCAGAGCATCAGGTAGCCGGCGAACAGCGAGATAAGCAGCAGGCCCGGGAAGATGCCCGCCATGAACAGCCGCGCGATCGACTGGTCGGTAGCGACGCCATAGACGATCAGGATGATCGACGGCGGAATCAACAGGCCCAGGGTCGCCGAGCCGGCCAGGGTGCCGATGACCAGCTGCTCGTCGTAGCCGCGGCGGGTGAGCTCGGGAATGGTCATCCTGCCCATGGTGGCGCAGGTGGCCGCCGAAGAGCCGGAGACGGCGGCGAACAGGCCGCAGCCGATCACGTTGGTATGCAGCAGGCGGCCCGGGATGCGCTGCATCCAGGGCGACAGGCCGGTGAACATGTCGTCGGCGAGCCGCGAGCGGAAGAGGATCTCGCCCATCCAGATGAACATCGGCAGGGCCGTGAGCTCCCAGCTATAGCTGTCGCCCCAGACATTCGAGGCGAGCACGTCGCCGGTGGGCACCGAGGTGAACTGCGAGAGCCCCAGCCAGCCCAGCCCCAGCAGCGAGAAGGCCACCCAGACGCCGCTGCCGAGCAGCAGCATCAGGGTGACGAAGAGGATCGTCATCATCACGAGCATGGTGTGTCTCCCGGGCTCATTCCTGGCCGCCGTCGTCGATGGTAAAGGTGGAGGGCCGGGTCACGGCGGTCACCAGGGTCGCCCACCAGGCCTCGGCGAGCGCCAGGCAGAGCAGCACCACGCCGGCGAGCATCGCCGACTGGGGAATCCACAGCGGGATGCGCAGCAGGCCGTAGGAGGTCTCGTTGAATGCGATGCTGTCGGCCAGCAGCCAGTAGAGATACCAGCCGAGGTAGAGGCCGAGGATCAGCGCGATGCTCAGACAGAAGACCTCGACGAAGGCGCGCGGGGTCGGCGAGAGGCGGCCGATCAGCAGCGTCACGCGGATGTGGCCGCCGTGCACGAAGGTGTAGGCGAGGCCGAGGAAGCTGGCGCCGACCAGCAGGAAACCGGAGATCTCGGCGAGGCCGGGAATCGCCAGGCCGATGCGGTCGCCGCCGAGCGCCGTGGCGAGGCGATCGATGATGCGCCCGAGGATCTGGGCGGTGATCAGCGCGCAGATCAGGCACAGGCACAGGGCGGCCAGGTAGCCGCCCAGCTGGTAGAGGGGTCTGAGGCGATAGGTCATGGTAGGGTCCAGAGGCAGCTGCCGGGGCGATGCGCCCCGGCAGGGAGGGCGGGATCAGTCGCGAGCGGCCTCGTAGGCCTCGAGGATGGCGGCCCCCTGGTTGCCGGCGCGGCCGGCCCACTCCTCGGTCATGGTCGCGCCGACCTCCTCGAGCAGGGTGGCGAGTTCCGGGGTCGGCTGGCTGACCTCGATACCGTTCTCCTTGAGCACCGCGATGGCGTCGTCGGTCTCCTGGCGGCTCATCTCCCAGCCGCGGGTCTCGGCCGCGTTGGCCGCCTCGAGCACCGCCTGCTGGGTGGCCTCGTCGAGGCGCGAGAAGGCCTTCTCGCTGACGATCACCATGTTCTTCGGCAGCCACAGCTGCGCATGGTTGAAGTGGCTCAGGTAGTCCCAGGCCTTGGTGTCGGCGCCGGTGGCCGGCGAGGTGATCATGGCGCCGACGCGCCCGGTGCTGAAGGCGGTGGGGATGTCCGGCACCTCGACCTGGGTCGGCACGGCGCCGACCAGCTGGGCGAAGCGCTCGCTGGCGGTGTTGTAGGCGCGCATGCTCAGGTTCTTCAGATCGTCGGGTTCTTCCAGCGCCTGCTGGGTATAGATGCCCTGGGGCGGCCACGGCACGGCGAACAGCAGGCGCAGCCGCTGTTCGGCGAGCTCCTCGGCGATGACCTCCCGGGAGGCCTCCCAGAGGGTCTGGGCATCCTCGTAGCTCGATGCCAGGTAGGGCACGGAGTCGACCTCGAAGATCGGGTTCTCGTTGGCCAGGCGCGACATGATCAGCTCGCCGATGGGCACGATACCGCGACGCACCGAGTTCTTGATCTCGGCGTGGCCGATCAGCGAGCCGTTGGAGTGCACGGTGATATCCAGCTCGCCATCGGTGGCCTCGCGAACGTCGTCGGCGAACTCGCGGACGTTGACGGTGTGGAAGGTCATGTCGCCGTAGGGCGTGGGCATGTTCCACTCGGTCGCCGCCTGGGCGGTGCCGCCCAGGGTGGCTAGGCTGAGACCAAGGGCGGCGGCCGAGGTCAGAGACAGGAGAGGGAAGCGGGCAGTCATGAGCGGTACCTCGTGTCGGATGCTTGTGATTGTTGCGGGACGGCGGGCGGCGTCGCAGGACGCCGCGGGCGAATCGTCTCGAACCAGTCTAGCGGGTGTTTGGACGGCAGATTAGGGAGGCGAGGGAGGTAGAGTCAACGATGTGTAGACTAAAGAACGATGTGTTATCGATAAAACGTTGATAAATTCTCGATGAATTCTAGTTTCTAGGAGATGGAGCATGAAACGCCTGCTGCTCAATGCCGATATGGGCGAGAGCTTCGGTCCTTGGGTCATGGGACTGGACCACGAGGTCATGCCCCACGTGGACCTGGCCAACGTCGCCTGCGGTTTCCATGCCTCCGACCCCGACGTGATCCGCATGACCGTGCGGCTCGCCAAGCGTCACGGCGTCACCGTCGGCGCCCACCCCGCCTATCCGGACATGGTCGGCTTCGGCCGGCGTTCGATGGCCTGTTCGGCCGAGGAGATCGAGAACCTGGTGCTCTACCAGGTCGGCGCCCTGGCCGGGGTCTGTCGGGCCGAGGGCCTGGAGGTCGGCTACGTGAAGCCCCACGGCGCGCTCTACAACGACATGATGCGCGACCCCGATATCCTCGAGGCGGTGATGCGTGCGCTCACGGCCTTCGATGCCCGCCTGCCGCTGATGGCGATGGCCACCCGGGATCCTTCCGCAGCGCGCGAGCTGGCCGAGCGCCACGGCGTGACCCTGTGGTTCGAGGCCTTCGCCGATCGCGCCTATGACGCCGAGGGGCGGCTCGTCTCTCGGCGCGAGCTGGGCGCCGTGCATCACGACCCCGAGGTGATCGTCGATCAGGCACGGCGCATCGCCGGCGGCGAGCCGCTGACGGTCAGTGACGGCAGCCGCCTGGTGCTGGCCGCCGATACCCTCTGCGTGCACGGCGACAACGCCGAGTCGATCGCCGCTATCAAGGCGATCCGCGAGGCCCTCGACGACCTGGCGAGCGCCTCGTGAGCGGTACGTTTCCGCAGGGGCTGCCGCGCCTCGAACCCGCCGGGCTCGACGGCTGGATGGTGCGCCTGTTCGATGCCATCGACGAGGCCAACATGTCCTGGCTCACCGCCCTGGTGAGAGCCTGCGAGGCGGCCTTCGGCGATGAGCTGATCGACCTGGTGCCGTCCTACACCACCCTGCTGGTGATCTTCGACCCCCTGCGACTCTCGCCGGTCGAGGCCCGGCGCCGCCTAGTCGAGTGCCTGGCGGGGCTCACCCCGGACGAGGAGACGTCGGATGCCCCGGTCAAGGAACTGCCGGTGTGGTACGACGCCTCGGTGGGGCCGGAGCTGGCGCGACTGGCCGAGCTTTCGGGCATGAGTCGCGACGAGGTGATCGCCTGCCACAGCGACCGGAGCTACCGGGTCTTCGCCCTGGGCTTCGCCCCGGGTTTCGCCTTCATGGGCAGCGTCGATGCGCGCCTCGAGGCGCCGCGGCTAGAGACTCCACGGCGACGGGTGCCGGCGGGCAGCGTGGCCGTGGCCGGCCGCCAGACCTCGGCCTACCCCGCGGTCACCCCGGGGGGCTGGAACCTGATCGGCCGGACCCCGGCGGTGCTCTTCGATCGCGACCGCGAAGGCTTCAGCCTGCTGCAGGTGGGCGATCGGGTGCGCTTCGTACCCATCGAGCGAGCCGAGTTCGAACGCCTGGGCGGCGATCCCCGACCGATGGAGGAGTCGCGATGATCGATGCCGTAGACGGCCTTCGCGTGACGCGCTCAGGCCCCCTGGCGCTGCTTCAGGATGCCGGGCGCTGCGGCGTGCGCCGGCTGGGCGTGACCCAGGGCGGACCGGCGGACCTGCACGGCTGGGCCTGGGCCAACCATCTGGTCGGCAACGCCTGGGGCACGCCGGCCCTGGAGGTGACCTTCGGCGGCCTGGAACTGGTGGCTGAACGGGCGCTGGTGGTGGCCGTGGCGGGGGGAGACCTGGCGGCGACGCTCGACGGCGAGCCGCTCACCGGCTGGCGGTCGCTGTCGTTGCAGGCCGGCCAGCGCCTCGCCTTCGCCACGCCGGTCAACGGCCTGAGGGCCTACCTGGCGGTCGCCGGGGGCTTTGCGGCGCCACCGGTGCTTGGCAGCGTGGCCTGCGTGGTGCGCGAGGGGCTGGGCGGCCACGATGGTCAGGGCCATCGGCTTGCCGAGGGGGATCACCTGCGCGTCACGCCGCGTTGCGCAGATACTGGCCGCGAGGCCGTTCGTGAGCCGCCCCGGGAGGCACCCGCTGAGGCACGGGTCGACTACCGACAGCCGGCCGTGCTTCCGCTGTTGCCGGGGGCGCAGGTGGGGGAGTTCAGCGGGGAGAGTCTCTATCGGGCCTTCAATATGCCCTGGCGGGTCGACGATCGCGCCGATCGCATGGGCGTTCGTCTCGCCGGCCCGCCGCTTCACTGCCGGGTGACCAGCATGATCTCCGAGGGCATCGGCCTGGGGGCCGTACAGGTGCCGCCCGACGGTCAGCCCATCGCCCTGCTCAACGATCGCCAGACCATCGGTGGCTACCCCAGGCTCGGCGCTCTCACGCCGCTGGCCTGTTCACGGCTGGCCCAGTGCCTGCCGGGACAGGAGGTGCGGCTGAAGGCGGTTCCCACCGAGCGGGCGCTGGCGGACTACCGCCGTTTTCGCAGCACCTTCGCCTGAGCGAGGCGCCGTCTCGGGCGTCTCTGTCAGGCGCCTAAGCACTTCTCTAGGCACCCAGGCCGCTCTCGCGCAGCAGCTGGTCGATGCTGCGCTCGACGCGGGGCGCGCCGCCCTCGAGCAGCAGCTGGGTCTCCAGGTCGCTCAGGCCGTCCTGCACCAGGCGCTCGATCAGCTCGGCCTTGGTGATGCCGGTATGCTGGCAGGCCTGCTCGAGGCGGGTCTCGATGTCGCGGGAAAAACGCAGCAGATGTGGCATGGGGCTAGTTCCTTGCAATGGGTCCGAGTCGAGTGTCGCGATAGTGCATGACACCATCATGACGTCTTGGACGGGCGAGGGAAACGCCTCGCTGATGCCATGGCCTCCTCGAGGCCTCAGGCCAGTCCCTGGCGCTGCATGGCCTCGGTGATGATCGGCACCGGCGTCATCAGATGCTCGCGCATCATCTGGGCGGCGCATGCGACGTCGCGGCAGAGGATGGCCTCGACCAGGGCCTCATGCTCGCCGCGCTTGCGCGCCAGGGCCTCGCCCGAGAAGACCGTCTCGCGCAGCCACAGGTGGCGATAGCGCTCCACCTGGTCGAAGAGGCCCTCGCGGACCTTGAGCAGGTGGGGCGAGTCGCAGCCGGCGACGATGGCGGTATGAAAGGCCTTGTGGCGGGTATCCCACACCTCGAGCAGCTCCTCGGGGCTGTTGACCTCGGTCACCTTGGCCAGAGTATGGGCCTTGGCCAGGATCTCGGCCTCCCAGTCGTCGCCGCCGCGCTGGATGGCCAGCTCCAGCAGCAGCCCCTCGAGCTGGGCTCGGGCATCGTAGAGATCTTTGAGCTCCGACAGCGACATGGGCGCGACCCGGTAGCCCCGCTGGCTGATCGCCACCACCAGATGCTCGGCCACCAGCTGCGAGAGGGCCTCGCGCAGGGGGCCGATGCCCAGGCCATAGCGTTCCTTGAGCCCGCTCATCCGCAATTTCTCGCCGGGCGTGAAGACGCCGCGGATGATGTCGTGTTTCAGCCAGTGATAGGCACTGACGCCGAGGTTCTGCTTCGAGGTGGTGTCCATGGCCCGCTGTCGTCCTGAGTGTCCCGGCCATCATACCCAATGATCGCCACTATGGTGAATCATGCACCCTGATGCCAAAACATGGACGCTTACGGGGATGGTGGATATTTCGAGCCGCGCCAGGCGCGGCTTAGGTGCCGAGCGAGCGGCGCCCCGCACCCGCCGTCAGTCGGCGGCCTCGCGGGGCTGGCGAAGCTCCTGCCAGGCCGCGTAGGTGCTGAGGAACACCCGGCCGGTCAGGTCGTCGAGGAAGTCGCTGTGTTTGAGCCGGTCCATCACCGGCCCCTTGACCTCGGCGAGATGCAGGGTGACCGAAGAGTCCTGGAGCCGGGCGTTGATCGCCTCGAGGCTCTCCAGGGCCGAGGCGTCGATCAGGTTCACCGCCGAGCAGATCAGCACCACGTGATCGAGCTCGGGGCGGCTGGCCACCAGGGCGTAGAGGGTGTCCTCGAGATAGCGGGCGTTGGCGAAGTAGAGGCTCTCGTCGACGCGCAGCATGGCCAGGTGGCTGACGGTCTCGGTCTGGTGGCGATGCACGCTGCGAAAGTGCTCGGTGCCCTCGATGCGTCCCACCAGCACGCTGTGCGGGCGGCTGGTGCGGTAGAGAAAGAGCCCGATGGAGAGCGCCACCCCCGAGATGATGCCGGCCTCCACGCCCTCCACCAGGGTCAGCACGATGGTCACCGCCATGGCCGAGAAGTCGCTGCGCGAGTAGCGCCAGGTCTGGCGCATCAGGGGAATGTCCACCAGGGTCAGGATGGAGACGGTGATGGTGGCGGCCAGCGTGGCGATGGGCAGGTGGTGCAGCAGCGGGGTCAGGGCCAGCGTGACCGCCGCGATGCAAAGCGCCGCGAAGAACCCCGCCATGGGCGTGCGCGCCCCGGACTCGAAGTTGATCACGGTGCGCGAGAGCCCCCCGGTGACCGGCATGCCGCCGGTGAAGGCGGCCGCGACGTTGGCGCCGCCCAGGCCCACCAGCTCCTGATTGGGCGAGATCCGCTCGCGACGCTTGGCGGCGAGCATCTGCGCCATGGAGATCGACTCGACGAAGCCGACCACGCTGATCAGCAGCGCCGGGACCAGCAGCGTTTGCCACAGCGCCGGCTCCACCGGCGGCAGGGTCAGCGGTGGGAGCCCACCTGGCACTGCCCCGACCACCGCCACGCCCAGTTCGGCGAGCCCCAGCTGCCAACTGAGCAGCGTGGTCACGATCACCGCGATCACTGGACCCGTGCGAGTCAGCAGCGCGGCGAGCCCGGCCGGCAGGCCCATCGACAGCAACAGACGCTTGCCGAACTGTCGGATGCCCACCAGGAAGGCCAGGCAACTCAGGCCCATCAGCAGGGTCGGCCCGTGGGTCTGGCCCAGGTCGCCGGCGAGGCTCGCCACCAGATCCAGGGCGGTGAAGCCGCTGGCCTCGATGCCGAGCAGGTGGGCCGCCTGGCTGGCGGCGATCAGCACCGCCGAGGCGGAGAGGAAGCCGGCGATCACCGGGTGGCTCAGGAAGTTGGCGAAGAAGCCCAGGCGCAGCAGCCCCATGGCGGTCAGCATCAGCCCCGAGAGCAGCGACAGCACGAGTGCTGCCTGGAGATACTCCGGCGTGCCCGGCGCGGCCACCCCCGAGAGCGCCGCACCGGTCATCAGGGCGATGATCGCCACCGGCCCCACGGCCAGGGTGCGGCTGGTGCCGAGCAGCGTATAGGCGAGCAGGGGCAGGATGCTGGCATACAGGCCAACCACCGCCGGTAGCCCCGCCAGCAGGGCATAGGCCAGCGACTGGGGAATCACCATGATGCTGACGATCACGCCGGCCAGCAGATCGGCGCCGGCCAGCCGGCGGGTGTAGTGGGGCAGCCAGGTGAGGATCGGGAGGTAGCGCTTGAGCATCCTGTCACGCCGTGTCGGTGGCTTTGGCAGCGGGCGATGGCCCGCGGGCATGCCGACCAGACTAAACGATATTGGTCTCGAGGTTCAGGCTTGGTTAGCATCGGGTGAATCAGCAATGCGCAGTGACACCGCAGCAACCGATGACAACGCCAAAGGACACCCCATGAAGCCCGAGACGCTCGCCCTGCACCACGGCTACGCCCCCGACGACCAGCATGCCGTGGCCGTGCCGATCCACCAGACCACCTCGTTCTCCTTCGACAGCGCGCAGCACGCCGCGGATCTGTTCGACCTCAAGGTCGAGGGCAACATCTACTCGCGGATCATGAACCCCACCTGCGCGGTGCTCGAGCAGCGCCTGGCGGCGCTGGAGGGCGGCATCGCGGGCCTGGCCATGGCCTCGGGCATGGCGGCCATCACCGCCTCGATCCAGACCATCGCCGAGGCCGGCGACAACATCGTCTCGATCAGTGAGCTCTACGGCGGCACCTACAACCTCTTCGCGCATACCCTGCCGCGCCAGGGCATCGAGGTGCGCTTCGCCGACAAGGACGACATCGAGGGCCTGGAGGCGCTGATCGATGCGCGCACCAAGGCGGTCTTCTGCGAGAGCGTCGGCAACCCCTCGGGCAGCGTGGTGGACATGGCGGCACTCGCCGAGGCGGCGCATCGCCACGGGGTGCCGGTGATCGTCGACAACACCGTGGCGACGCCTTTCCTGTGGCGTCCCATCGAGCACGGCGCCGACATCGTCATCCACTCCGCCACCAAGTACATCGGCGGTCATGGCACTACCGTGGGCGGGGTGATCATCGATTCCGGCAAGTTTCCCTGGGCCGAGCATGCCGACCGCTTCCCGCTGCTCAACGAGCCGGACGTCTCCTACCACGGGGTCTGCTACACCCGCGATCTGGGCGAGGCGGCCTTCATCGGCCGGGCGAGAGTGGTGCCGCTGCGCAACATGGGCGCGGCGCTCTCCGCCCAGGCCGCGTGGAACCTGCTGCAGGGCCTCGAGACCCTGTCGCTGCGCATCGAGCGCATCTGCGACAACGCCCTGAAGGTGGCCGAGTACCTCGAAGGCCATGACGCGGTGACCTGGGTGCAGTACGCGGGTCTCGAGAGCCACAAGGACCATGCCCTGGCACGCCGCTACATGGACGGTCACGCCTCGGGCATCCTCAGCTTCGGCATCAACGGCGGCCTCGAGGCCGGCGCGCGCTTCTACGATGCCCTGGGCATGATCCTGCGCCTGGTCAACATCGGCGATGCCAAGACCTGCTCGTCGATCCCCGCGGCCACCACCCATCGCCAGCTCAACGAGCAGGAGCTCAAGGCGGCCGGGGTCAGCCCGGACATGGTGCGCCTCTCCATCGGCATCGAGCATGTCGACGACATCATCGCCGACCTGGATCAGGCGCTGGCCGCCAGCCAGGTCTGAGGGAGCGGTGAAGCCACACCCGTAACGGGTGTGGCAGGTGTCTCAAATGCAAATCGCTGCCTGGCCGCTCAGCGCGATGCCGCTTGGGGGATGGCGCGTTGCCGGTGGGCGTGCCAGGCCGACCAGGAATAGAGGGCCAGTGCAATCCAGATCAGCACGAAGGTCGTCAGCTGCGTGGCCGGCAGCGGTTCATGGAAGACCCACAGGGCGATGAAGAACTGGATGGTCGGGTTGAGGTACATCAGGAACCCCAGCGTGGCGAGGCGCAGGCGACGCGCGGCGCCGGCAAAGGCCAGCAGGGGCAGGGCGGTGATCACTCCGCTGGCGATGAGCAGCAGGGTGGTGCGGCCCTCCTCGAGGAAATGGGAGAGCTCGGCCTGGGCGAGCCAGCCCAGCGTCATCAGCGCCAAGGGCAGCAGCAGCAGGGTCTCGACGAACAGCCCCGATAGACCGTCGAGCCTCACCTGCTTGCGCAGCAGGCCGTAGGTGCCGAAGGAGAAGGCCAGCGCCAGGCTGATCCAGGGCAATTCGCCGAGCATCATCAGCTGGAGCGCGATGGCCGCGACCGCCAGCGCCACCGCGACGCCCTGCAGTCGCGCCATGCGTTCGCGCAGCACCAGCATGCCCAGCGCCACGTTGACCAGCGGCGTCATGAAATATCCCAGGCTCGCCTGCAGCACGTGGTGTGTCTCCACCGAATAGATGTAGAGCCCCCAGTTCAGCGCGATCAGCAGGGCGCAGCCCAGCACGCGACCCAGTCGCCTCGGTTCGGCCAGGGCCTGGCGCACCGGCGACCAGCGGCCGAGCAGGGTAATCAGGCCAGCCAGGAAGGCGCAGGACCAGATCACCCGGTGGATCAGTACCTCGAAGGCCGGCACGCCCTGGAAGAGGGCAAAGAACAGCGGAAAGCACCCCCACATCATGTAGGCGGCCAGGCCGAAGGCCACGCCCTGGCCGGTGTCCCGGGAGTAAGCAGCAGCTGTGGCAGAAGCGGGGGAGCGCGTCATCAGATTTTGCACGAGATACCCCGTACTTTGAGTGCGGGGAGGGATAGCGCGTCGTCCGCCAGGACGACCCTGTTCTCGCTGCCTCCTATTTTGGTGGTTGCTATCTATATATGTTTATTTATACAGTTCGAGAATGACGAAACGCGCTTACAAATACCGCTTCTATCCGACGCCTGAACAGGAACAGCTCCTGGCCAGGACCTTCGGGTGCGTGCGCTTCGTCTACAATGCCGTGCTGCGTTATCGCACCGATGCGTTCCAGCAGCGCCAAGAGAAAATCGGCTTTACAGCGGCAAATGCTGAGCTGTCCCGGATGAAGAAGGCCGAAGACACCGCGTTCCTCAGCGAAGTGAGTTCGGTACCGCTTCAGCAGTGCCTTCGTCACCAGCAGACCGCCTTTAAGAACTTCTTTGAGGGCCGCTCCCGCTACCCGGCCTTCAAGAGCAAGCGACACCGCCAGTCGGCGGAGTTCACGCGCTCGGCGTTCACGTATCGCGATGGGCAACTGTTCCTGGCCAAGTGCAAGGCGTCGCTGGCGATCCGCTGGAGTCGTGACCTGCCCAGCGAGCCGTCTACCGTGACCGTTTCCAAGGACTCGGCGGGGCGCTACTTCGTTAGCTGCCTGTGCGAGTTCGACCCCGAGGCATTGCCTGTCACGCCGAAGATGGTGGGCATCGACCTCGGACTGAAAGACCTGTTCGTCACCAGCGACGGGCATCGAATCGGCAATCCCCGCCATGCGGCGAAGTACGCGACTCGCCTTGCCAAGGCACAGCGGCGGCTGAGCAAGAAGAAGCTCGGTTCGAAGAATCGCGCCCAGGCTCGGCAGAAAGTCGCCCGACTTCACGCCAAAATCTCCGATTGCCGGATGGACCGCTTGCACAAGCTGTCCCGCAGTATCGTCAACGAGAACCAAGTGATCTGCGTCGAATCCCTCAAGGTGAAGAACATGCTGCGCAACCCTCGGCTTGCCAAGTCGATCAGCGATGCAGGGTGGGGCGAATTTGTCCGCCAGGTGGAATACAAGGCGACCTGGGCGGATCGACAGGTATCGGCCATTGACCCGTGGTATCCGTCGAGCAAGCGATGCTGCGCCTGCGGGTACGTGATGCCCGAGATGCCGTTGCAGATTCGCGCCTGGACATGCCCCGAGTGCGCCGCAGAGCACGACCGCGACGTGAACGCTGCGATCAACATTAAAGCCGCCGGGCTGGCGGTGTTAGCCCTTGGAGAGAATGTAAGCGGCATGGAGCCCTCCTCCGTGTCCGGTTCTCGGTGAATGGGGAATCCTCTTCCTTCAGGGAGAGGGGCAGTCAAGGGGATCTCGTGTCGCAAAAACCCTTGAGGTTAGCAGGCTATCGGCGGCGTCGCCATGCGTGAGACGGCTGACGCGACGCCGGTGCTGCGGTAGTCTGGGGGCCAGATACAGCCCCGGACGGAGTCCCCCGATGAGCGAGTTGCGAACCACCCTGGTGCAGTGCGACCTGCGCTGGGAAGATCCCGATGCCAACTGTCGAATGCTCGAGGAGACGCTGGGCGATCTCGGCGCCGACGATACCGACCTGATCGTGCTGCCGGAGATGTTCGCCACTGGCTTCACCATGAACTCCCGCGAGATGGCCGAGCCCATGGCCGAGAGCCGCACCGTGGCCTGGCTGCAGGCTCAGGCGGCTCGTCGCGGCTGCGTGGTCACCGGCAGCGTGGCCGTGGTGGAGAACGGCGACTACTTCAATCGCCTGATCTGGGCGCGCCCGGACGGCAGCCTGGTGCACTACGACAAGCGCCACCTGTTCCGCATGGCCGGTGAGCACGAGCGCTACGCCATGGGCCACGAGCGGGTGATCGTCGAGCTCAAGGGCTTTCGCATCCTGCTCAGCGTCTGCTACGACCTGCGTTTCCCGGTCTGGCTGCGCCAGCGCCCGGGGGCCGACGAGCACTTCGAATACGATGCCCTGCTCTGCGTGGCCAACTGGCCGGCACCGCGTCGCCATCCGTGGCGGGTGCTGCTTCAGGCTCGCGCCATCGAGAACCTGTGTCCGGTGATCGGCGTCAACCGCGTCGGCGAGGATGCCAAGGGACTCGCCTACGCCGGCGACTCCATGCTGATCGATGCCAAGGGCGAGTCGATTCTCGACGAGCCCCGCGACCGGCCCTTCCTGAAAACCGGCACCCTGTCCCTCGAGGAGCTGCAGGCGTTTCGCGAGAAGTTTCCGGCCTGGCGCGATGCCGACCACTTCGGCCTCGCCGACGGGGTGGGTTTCTGATGCGTCTGGACCGTTTTCTCTGCGAGACCACCGACCTGACCCGCAGTCTGGCCAAGAAGGCGCTGCACCGCGAGGAGGTGCAGGTGGACGGCGAGGTGATCAAGAACCCCGCCACCCAGGTCGACGCGAGCCGTCGTGTCACCTGGAACGGCGAGCCGCTGGCGCTGGTCGGCCTGCGCTACGTGATACTCAACAAGCCCACGGGTGTCGAATGCAGCGCCCGGCGGGGCCTCTATCCGCTGGTGCGCGAGCTGGTCGACCTGCCCCATGTGGAGCGGTTGCAGACGGTCGGCCGACTCGACGTCGACACCACCGGCCTGGTGCTGCTCACCGATGATGGCCAGTGGTCCCACCGGGTGACCTCGCCGAAGCGGCGCTGCGGCAAGGTCTATCGGGTCACCCTCGCCGAGCCGCTGGAGGGCGAGGCCCTGGACGCCGCCGTGAGCCAGTTCGCCGAGGGGCTGTGGCTGGAGGGTGAGGAGAAGTCGACGCGCCCCGCGGAGCTGGCGATGCGCGAACCGCGGGTGGCCGAGCTGACCCTCTTCGAGGGCAAGTACCATCAGGTCAAGCGCATGTTCGCGGCGATCGGCCACCATGTGCAGGCCCTGCATCGCGAATCGATCGGCCCGCTCGGGCTTGGTACGCTGGCGCCCGGGGAGTGGCGAGAGCTCAGCGAGGCCGAGCGAGCCCAGTTCTGAGGGTCGTTCTTCCATCCTCAGCCCAGTGTGCGCCATGCCGCCCTGAATCCGCCCCGAACGGTGGGAGGCTCAGCGCCTGAGCGTCGATCGCGCTCAGGCGTAGGTTTCGACCCGGGCGCGCCCGCGGTGCTTGGCCGAATAGAGCGCCTTGTCGGCGAGCCCGATCAGCGTCAGCGGCTCGCAGGCATGCTCGGGATAGGAGGCGATGCCGCAGGAGATCGTCAGGGGATCGAGTACTCGGCCGCGATAGCGAAAGCGCGTTCGGTCGAGGATCTCCATCAGCTCGGCGAGGCGCGCCTCGACCATGGGCGCGGTCGCGCCGGGCATCACGACGACGAACTCCTCACCCCCCATGCGGCAGACCTCATCGCTGTCACGGAAATGGTGGGTCAGCAGCCGACCCAGGCCGATCAGTACCGTATCCCCCGCCTCATGGCCTTCTAGGTCGTTGAACCGCTTGAAGTGGTCGATATCGATCATCGCCAGGCTCAAGGGCGTGCCGTTGCGACGCGCCAGGGCGGCCTCGTGCTGGAGCAACTCATCGAAGTAGCGGCGGTTGTGCACGCCGGTCAGGGCATCCTCGTAGGAAAACGCCTGTAGCTTCATGACCATCTCCTCGAGGGCCTGGGTGCGCTCGGCGACCTGCTGCTCAAGGGAGTGGTTGAGACGCTGCAGATCACGCTGCGTCTGGCGATAGTGCCATAGCGAGATCAGCACGATGGCCAGCGCGAAGCCGAGCGCGCCGACGCTCACCGGGATCTCCCGCCAGGCGAGCAGTCCGTGGGCCACGGCCATGTCGATCAGCAGCACCAGGGCGAAGAGCCCATAGCTCAGCGCGATCAGTTTCTGTTCGCCATTGAGCATGCCGAGATGCAGGACAATGGTGGTGAACATCAGCCCCAGGCTCACCACCAGCAGCGCATCGAAGGGCGGGAACGTGCTGGAGAGGTCGATGACGCCGCTCGCCGCGAGCCCCAGGGCCACTGTGACGTAGCCGAGATGCAGTTGCCAGATGGATCGCAGCATCCGCGGGCGCTGCTCGGCGAACCAATGCTCCAGCATCAACCCCATGGCTACCGGCAGGGCGTAGTAGCCTGCGGCGGCCAGGTAGTCCCATAGCAGCGGCATGTCGAGCAGCAGCTGGCTGGCCTGGGTCTCGGCGAGCAGCATGATGCTGGAAGCCAGGGCGAACAGCCCGATGCCGAGGAAGCTGCGCCGTTCGGCCTGCACGACGGCGAAGACGAAGGCAAGCAGGGCGAGCAGCATCAAAAAGGCGCTGACTACCAGGTCGCCGGCGGAGCGTCCCAGAATATAGGCCAGCAGATCGGGGCGTTCCATCAGCCTGACTTCCCCCCAGAGGCCGATGTCGGTGTAGTCGGAGAAGACGCGAAAATAGAGCGTCTTGCCGGCGAAGTCCTTGGGCAGGGGGATCATGTGCCACGGCCAGCCCTCGAAGCGCCCCTCGCCCCGGGCATCGAAGTGGCCGTACTGGTAAACATTCTGATCACCGAGCCAGGCCTGGGTGATCAGATCGACGCTGTAGATGTAGAGCACCGGGTCGCGCCACTCGCCCTCGGGCAGGGTAATGCGAAACCATGCGTGCTGGTGGCCGTCGCGACCGGGCGGGTTGGAGGGGAAGGCGATGGGGTGCCAGGCGGCCTCGCTTCCGGGCTCCTCGACCCAGGCGGGAGTGCCATCGGCGAGGAAGGGGGAGTCTCCCCAGCGGTATTCCCAGCCCTCATCGAGATTCAGCGCCCTGGCATTGGCACTGGCAACGAGCAGCGCGGCCAGCAGCAGGGGGGCGAGCAGCGAGGGAAGGAGGCGTCGCATGGCGTCTCATCGGCATGTTGTGAGAGACACAGTGTAACGCGGCGTAACCAGCGCATCCTCGCCGCCTGTCAACGCCATGACGACGCAGCGGGCCCTCGGTTCGGCCTGGTCGACGGCCGATGCTCCCACTACTTCTTTTTTATACCGTTATCATGCGCAACTGCCAATCGAACGGTGCCTTTCCGTCGTTGGCGTATCGCAGGTCTTCGCGGAAGGGGGAGGACGTTTGCCGGCTCAGTCGACCTCGGCGAGGCCGGCGGCCGCCACCAGGGCCCGGGTATAGTCGCTGGAGGGCTGCTCGAGCACCTGTCGGCAGTCGCCCTGTTCCATCACCTCGCCGTCCTTGAGCACCAGGATGCGGTGCGCCATGGCGCGCACCACCGCCAGGTCGTGGCTGATGAACAGGTAGCTCAGCCGGCGCCTGGCCTGCAGGTCGCGCAGCAGTTCGACGAGCTGCTTCTGCACGCTGCGATCCAGCGCCGAGGTGGGCTCATCGAGCACCACCAGGCGCGGCTCGAGGATGATCGCGCGCGCCACGGCGATACGCTGGCGCTGGCCGCCGGAGAACTCATGGGGATAACGGGAGGCACACTCTTCGGGCAGGCCGACCTCGCGCAGGGTGTCACGCACCCGACGCTCGACCTCGGTCAGGGCGAGCTCCGGGTGGTGAAAGCGCAGCCCCTCGCTGACGATATCGAAGACGGGCAGACGCGGGGAGAGGGAGCCGTAGGGGTCCTGGAAGACCACCTGCAGGCTGCGGCGCTGGCGGCGCAGGTCGTTGCCGCTCAGGCGATCGAGGCGCGCCCCGTCGAACTCGATCTCGCCGCTCCCCTGGCCCAGGCGCAGCAGCGCCAGGGCCAGGGTAGTCTTGCCCGAACCGGATTCGCCGACTATGCCCAGGGTCTCGCCTGGCGCTACCGCCAGGTCCAGAGGCTTGACGGCCTCGAAGGGCGGCGGACGACGCGAAAACAGCCGCTTCGGGCGCTGGAAACTGACCCCGACGCCGCGAGCCTCGAGCAGCGGCGCCCGGCTCTCGATGGGCAGCGGCCGTCCTCTCGGCTCGGCATCGAGCAGCAGGCGGGTATGAGGACTCTGGGGCCGGGCGAAGACCTCGTTCACCGCGCCGGTCTCTTGCACCTGGCCATGGTGCATCACGCAGACCCGGTCGGCGTGGCGGCGCACCAGATTGAGGTCGTGGGTGATGAACAACATGCCCATGCCGTGGCGGTCGCGCAGTTCGGCCAGCAGGGCGAGGATCTCCTGCTGCACGGTGACGTCCAGCGCCGTGGTCGGCTCGTCGGCGATCAGCAGTTCCGGCTCGTTGGCGATGGCCATGGCGATCATCACCCGCTGGCGCTGGCCGCCGGAGATCTGGTGCGGCCAGGCGTCCAGAAGCTCCTCGGCCCGCGGCAGCTTGACCTGCTCCAGAAGCTCCCGGGTGCGGCGGCGCGCTGCCTTGCCGGTGAGGCCCTGATGCAGGCGTAGCGCCTCTCCGATCTGCTTGCCGATGGGGTGCAGCGGGTTCAGCGAGGTCATGGGCTCCTGGAAGATGAAGCCCACCCGGCTGCCGCGAAGCCCCCGCCAGCCTCGGCCCGAGAGAGTGGCGAGGTCGGTGTCGCCCAGGCGGCGACCGCCCTCGATCCGCGCGTTGGGGGGCAGCAGGCTCATGGCGCCGAGCGCCGAGACCGATTTCCCGGAGCCGGACTCACCCACCAGGGCCAGGGTCTCGCCGCGCTGCACCGTGAGCGACAGCCGGTCGACCACGGTCACGTCGTCGAAGGCGATGGTCAGGTCGTCGAGTCGCAGCAGGGGCTCAGGCATCGCGTTAGGTCCTCGGGGTAGCGGCATGCTGGATATGGCGGGGGTCGAAGGCGTCGCGCAGTCCCTCGCCGATGAACACCAGCAGCGAGAGCATCACCGACAGCGTCACGAAGGCGGTGATGCCGAGCCAGGGCGCCTGCAGGTTGTTCTTGCCCTGGGCGACCAGCTCACCCAGCGACGGCGAACCCGGCGGCAGGCCGAAGCCCAGGAAGTCCAGCGCGGTGAGGGTGGTGATGGCGCCGGTGAACAGGAAGGGGATGAAGGTCAGGGTCGCGACCATGGCGTTGGGCAGAACGTGGCGCCACATGATCAGGTGCGAGGGCAGGCCCATGGCCCGGGCGGCACGCACGTACTCCAGGTTGCGCGCGCGCAGGAACTCGGCGCGCACCACGTCGACCAGCCCCAGCCAGGAGAACAGCAGCATGATACCGAGCAGCCACCAGAGGTTGGGCTCCACCAGGCTCGCCAGGATGATCAGCAGGAAGAGCATCGGCAGCCCCGACCAGATCTCGGTGACGCGCTGGCCGATCAGGTCGACCTTGCCGCCGAAGTAGCCCTGGATGCCGCCGGCCAGCACCCCGAGCACCAGCGAGCCCGCCGTGAGCACCAGCGCGAAGATCACCGAGAGCCGAAACCCGTAGATGACCCTGGCCATCACGTCGCGGCCCTGGTCGTCGGTGCCCAGCCAGTGACGGGCGGTCGGCGGCGAGGGGGCGGGATGGTCGAGCGCCCTGTCCAGGGTCTCGTACGAGAAGGGGATCGGCGGCCAGAGCATCCAGCCGTTGGCGGCGATCTCGTCCCGGGTGAAGGGGTCGCGATAGTCGGCGGGACTCGGCAGGAAGCCGCCGAACTCGGTATCGGGATAGTCCACCAGCACCGGCGCATACCACTGCCCCTGGTACTGCATGACGATCGGCCGATCATTGGCGATCAGCTCGGCGACCAGGCTCACGACGAACAGCGCCGCGAAGATCCACAGCGAGAGCCGCGCGCGGCGGTTGTCGCGAAACACCGCCAGGCGGCGCCGGGTGATGGGCGATAGGCGAGACGGCCGGTGCGCCGCGATGCCGGGTTCGGTGCTGGGGGCGTTCATGACTCAGGACTCCCGTGTCTCGAAGTCGATGCGCGGGTCGACCCACACATAGGTCAGGTCCGAGACCAGCTTCAGGACCAGGCCGATCAGGGTATAGAGATAAAGGGTGCCGAAGATCACCGGGTAATCGCGCTGCATCACCGCCTCGAAGCCCAGCAGGCCGAGCCCGTTGAGGGAGAAGATCACCTCGATGAGCAGCGAGCCGGTGAAGAAGATGCCCACCAGCGCGGCGGGCAGCCCCGCGATGATGATCAGCATGGCGTTGCGGAACACGTGGCCGTAGAGCACGCGTCGATCGCTGGCCCCCTTGGCGCGGGCGGTCAGCACATACTGCTTGTGCACCTCGTCGAGGAAGCTGTTCTTGGTCAGCATGGTCAGGGTGGCGAAGCTGCCGATCGCCGAGGCGATCACCGGCAGGGTGATGTGCCAGAGATAGTCCTTGACCTTGCCCCAGACGGAGAGTTCGTCGAAGTCCGCCGAGGTGAGGCCGCGCAGCGGGAACAGGTCCCAGTAGCTGCCGCCGGCGAACAGCACGATCAACAGGATCGCGAACAGGAAGCCCGGGATGGCGTAGCCGACGATCACCAGGCCCGAGCTCCAGACGTCGAAGCTCGAGCCGTGGTGAAGGGCCTTGCGGATGCCCAGCGGGATCGAGACCAGGTAGACCACCAGGGTGGTCCAGAGCCCCAGCGAGATTGACACCGGCAGGCGTTCGAGCATCAGGGTGGTGACCTGCTCGTCGCGAAAGAAGCTCTCGCCGAAGTCGAAGGTCGCGTAGTCGACGATCATGCCCAGGAAGCGCTCATGGGCCGGCTCATCGAAGCCGAACTGCGCCTCGAGCTTCTCGATGAAGGCGGGGGGGATGCCCCGGGCACCGCGCGACTCGCCGCCCGCGGCGACGTCGCCCCCACCACCCTCCATGCGGGTGCTGGCCTGGCTGGATAGCCCCTGGAAGCGGGCCAGCACCTGGTCGATGGGGCCGCCCGGGGCGGCCTGAACAATGATGAAGTTGAGCAGCATGATCCCCAGCAGGGTGGGGATCATCAGCAGCAGGCGGCGCAGTACGTAGGCGGCCACGGCGTATCCTTAAGCAGTCATATCCAAGCCAACGTTTCGAGTTCTGCCGGGGCAAGGCGAAGTGAGGGTCCTACGCCAGGGGCGAGGAGGACTCCTCCGAACGGGCTGGCCATGGATGGCCAGCCCCGGTCCTGCAAGCGGAGCAGGATGCGAGAGCGCCGCAGGGCGTCGGTAGCGCCCAGGGAGGGGGTTACAGCGCCCTCGCGAAGGCTTGCCCCGGCGGCCGACTCCATCCGGCCGTCAGCGATTGCGCTGGCGGGCCTCGATCTCGCGGCCGCGCTCGGGGTCCACCCACCAGGCGTGAAAATCCAGTCCGTAGGTGGGGAAGGGCTCCTGCCAGCCGAACTTGTCCCACAGTGCGATCCGCGTTTGACCCAGGTGCCACTGGGGAATCACGTAGAAGCCCCAGCGCAGCACCCGGTCAAGTGCCCGGGCGGCGGTGTCCAGCGCCTCCCGGGAGTCGGCGGCGATCAGGTCGCTGACCAGCGCGTCGATCACCGGGTCGCTGAGGCCGATCAGATTGCGGCTCTGGGGCACGTCGGCGAACTCGCTGGTCCAGAAGTCGCGCTGTTCGTTGCCGGGGTTCGCCGACTGGGGGAAGCTGCCGACGATGATATCGAAGTCGAAGCTGCGCAGCCGGTTGAGGTACTGGTTGACGTCGACGATGCGGATATCGCCCTGGATGCCGAGGCGCTCCAGGTTCTGCAACAGCGGCTGCACGACCCGCTCGAATTGGGTGTCGAAGAGCAGCACCTCCAGGCGCAGGGGGGTGCCGCTGTCGAGCTCGGTCATCACGCCGTCGCGCACCGCGTAGCCCGCCTCGTTGAGCAGCTCGAGCGCCCTGGCAAGCCGCGGGCGCAGCCCCTCGGGATGCTCGATCGGCAGCGGGGCCTCGAAGACCTCCTCTGGCAGCTCATCGCGATGAGCTGCGAGCAGCTCGAGTTCGGCCTCGCTCGGCAGGCCCTCGGCGGCCATCTCGGAGTTGGCGAAGTAGCTCTCGGTGCGCTCGTAGGCGCCGTAGAAGAGGTTGCGGTTGAGCCACTCGAAGTCGAACGCCAGGTTCAGCGCCTCACGCACGCGCACGTCCTGGAAGGTCTCGCGGCGCAGGTTCATCACGTAGGCCTGCATGCCGGCGGGCTGGCCATCCGGCACCTCGAGGCGCTTCACGAAGCCGGCGTCGAGGGCCGGGAAGTCGTAGGCGGTGGCCCAGTTGCGGGCGCTGGTCTCGATGCGCAGGTCGAGGTTGCCGGCCTTGAAGGCCTCGAGGGCCACGGTCTGGTCGCGGTAGTAGTCGTAGACCAGCCGCTCGATGTTGTGGCGGCCGCGGTTCACCGGCAAGTCCTGCCCCCAGTAGTCTGCCACGCGCTCGTAGACGATGCGCCGACCCGGCTCCACCGTGGCGATGCGGTAGGGACCCGAGCCGAGCAGGGCGTCGCGGGTGGTCGCCTCGAAGTCCCGGCCTTCCCAATAGTGGGCCGGCAGGATCGGCAGCTGACCGAGTATCAGCGGCAGCTCCCGGGATTCGCTGTCGGCCAGATCGATGTGCACGGTGTCCTCATCGACGGCTCGGATGTCCACCACGTCCGCGTAGTAGGCGGCGTAGAAGGGCTGGCCCTGCTCGGTCAGCGTCTCGAAGCTGAAGATCACGTCCTCGGCGCTGACCGGGTGCCCATCATGGAAGCGCGCCTCGGGATGCAGGTCGAACTCGATCCATTGGCGATCGGGGTCCAGGCGCACGCCCTCGGCGAGCAGCCCGTACATCGAGAAGGGCTCATCGGGGTTCTGGGCGAGCAGAGTATCGTAGATCTCGGTCAGCCCGGTGGCCGGGGTGCCGCGGATGATGAAGGGGTTGGTCGAGTCGAAGCTGCCGATGGCCGAGCGCACCAGGCTGCCTCCTGCCGGGGCGTCGGGGTCGGCATGAGGGAGATGGGCGAAGTCCTCGGGCAGGGCCGGGGCGCCGTAGAGCGCCAGGCCATGCACGGTCGGCACGTCGGCAGGCGCGGCCGCCAGGGCCGGCCCCCCGAGCAGTGCACTCAGCAGCAGGCCCAGGCCAGGGGCAGCATGTCGCATCGATCAGCATCCTTGTAGCAGGGCGGGGCCACGGCCCCGGACATCAACTACCGGAAAGTGTCAGCTGTTGCCCCGGTTGTAAAGCATCGGGCCGCTCGATGCCGTTCCAGCGGGCCAGCTCGGCCAGGGTCACGGAGTGGCGCGAGGCGATCGCCGAGAGGCTGTCGCCCCGGCGCACCACGTAGACCTCATTGTGACCGAGCGTTGTGGCGCGATCGGGCGTGTCGCTGCGCAGGCGGGCGACCATGCGGGTGGCGCTCTCGGCGGGCACCAGCAGGCGCGTCACGCGGCGCGGGTCGGCATGGTTGCCGAGCAGGCCGGGATTGAGCTCCTCGAGTTCCGTGCGCGAGACGCCGGCAAGCCTGGCGGCCTCGCCAAGCGCGAGCGACCGGGTCACCGGCACCTCGGCCACGGCCGGCTCGGCCTCGATCTCGGGCAGCGCGACGCCGTAGCGCTCGGGGTCGGCGATGATCGTCGAGATGGCGATCAGCTTGGGCACGTAGGCCATGGTCTCCCTCGGCAGGTCGAGATCCCAGTAGCTTCCGGCCTTGCCCTGGGCGAGCGCGGCGCTGCGGGCCCGGTTCACGTTGCCGGCACCGGCGTTATAGGCGGCCAGGGAGAGCTCGATGTCGCCCTCGTACCACTGGTCGGCCTGCATCTCGATGTAGTCCAGGGCGGCGTGGGTGGAGCGCGCCACGTCGAGGCGACCGTCGTAGCCGCCGCCGCGGTGCAGGCCCAGGGCGTTGCCGGTGCCGGGCATGAACTGCCAGAGGCCGGTCGCGCCAACATGACTGCGGGCGGTGGGATCGAACGAGCTCTCGATGAACGGGATCAGGGCGATCTCGCCGGGCAGCTGCCGCTCCTCGACGCGCTCGGTGATCCAGGCGAGCCACGGCCGGGCCCGCTCGGTGATCTGGGCGATGTTGTGCGGGCTCTGGCGGTAGTGCTCGATCCAGCGCTGGACGCGCGGATGGTCGGCGTCGGCCTGCCACTGGAAGGCTTCGCTGAGTCGCGACCAGGCATCCTGGGGCTCGAGGGCCAGGGCATCCCAGAAATGCAGGCTGCTGGGCAGAGGGGCGGGTCGGGCCTTTTGGCTGGCCGAATCTTCCTTGAAGGCGCTCCCGGGCTTTGTGGTCGAGGCGTGGCTGTTGCCGGCGACCATCAGTGAGCCCATGAGAGCGAGACAGCTGGTGAAGCCCAGGATCCGTCGACGTGAGGTGTGGTAGGTCATCGAGAGGCGATCTCCAGGTCATACGAAGGCCTGCCACGAAGGGCAGGCCTGAAAACGTCCATCATCAGAGCGTTCAGAAGTCGTCTTTCCAGGCGCGCAGCGTGGTAAAGGTCGCCAGGCTGGTATCGGTGTCGCCATGGGCGGCGGCGGCCTGGCGGATGCCGGCCGAATCGCAGCGCAGGAACGGGTTGACCCGACGTTCACGGCCGAGGGTGCTCGGCAGGGTGGGGCGATCGAGTTCGCGGGCGCGGCGGCACTCCTCCTGGGCCGTTTCGACGTCGGTGTTGTCCGGGTCGGCGGCGCGGGCGAAAGCCAGGTTGGCCTGGGTGTACTCGTGAGCGGCGAAGACCAGGGTCTCCTCCGGCAGGGTCGCCAGGCGCGACAGCGACTCATGCATCTGCTCGGGCGTGCCCTCGAAGAGACGACCGCAGCCGCCGCTGAAGAGCACGTCGCCGCTGAACAGCAGCGGCGGGATGCCCGCCGTGAAGAAGCCGATGTGATCCAGGGTGTGGCCGGGCAGGGCGAACACCTCGAACAGCCGGCCCATCACCCGCACCTCGTCACCGTCGCCGACTCGCTCGTCGATGCCGTCGATGGCGGGGTTGTCCGGGCCGATCACGCGCGGCGAGTAACGCGTGATCAGTTCGCGCAGGCCGCCGGTGTGATCCGGGTGGTGGTGGGTGATGAGTACGGCGCCGAGCTCGAGGCCTTCGCGCTCCAGCCACTCGATCACCGGCGTTGCATCGCCTGGGTCCACCACGCAGACGGCCTGGCTCGTATCCTGGCGCAGCAGCCAGATATAGTTGTCGCTAAAGGCGGGGATCGGTGTCACGCTCAACATGGCTCAGGATCCTTGACGGAGGCGTCCCAGACGCTGCCGCGATTCGTTGCGATATGGCTTGCAAAACACGGCACTTTGGAGGGATAAGGGCGTTATGTCAAATTCGCGGGATCTCCATGGACTGGCGCAGCTGGTACGGGACGGCCGTCGCTACTGGGCTTCCCCGGAGGGACGCGCCCTGTGGCGGGCCGAGCGCGCCTGCCTGGGCCCGGTCTGCGAGCGTCTCTTCGGCCGCCACAGCCTGGAGCTCGGCATGGCGCCCGTGTTGAGCGACATCTGCCCGATCCGCCATGCTCTGAGCTGGTCGCCGACCCGCGAGATGGCCGCCCATGAATCCACTCTGGTGTGCCCACCCGATGGCCTGCCGCTGCCCGATGACAGCCTGAGCCTGGTGGTGATCCATCATCTGCTGGAGGTGGTGCCCGACCCTCACCACATGCTGCAGGAGGCGGCCCGCGTCACGGCCGATGATGGTCGGCTGATCATCTTCGGCTGGTACCCGCTGAGTGCCGGTGGTCTTTCGCGCGCCCTTCCGGGGCGCCGCGAGTACATGCCGGGGCGGGGGCGCTGGCGCACGCCCGGGCGCCTGGGGGACTGGCTTACGTTTGTCGACTTCGAGATCGACCGGGTAGACTACTGCGGCTTCCACCTGCCCGGCGGCCTGCCGCGCAACGCCATGCTCGAGACCTTCGGGCGGCGTCACAACCTGCCGCTGGGCGACAGCTATATGATTCACGCCCGACGCCGGACTCAGCGGGTCGAGCCACAGCGGCCGGGGCTCGAGCTGGCAGGCCCCCTGCTGGGACCGAGCCTCGGCAGTGCCACCCGGCTCAGTCCCCGGCGCGAGGTGCGCCGCGAGAAGGAGCCGCTGGAATGAGGCGCGGCGCCCGCTGCGGCGGGCCGAAACGCGTCACCGCGTGACGGCCGCGCCGATCCTTGGCTTTCAACTCCTGGCTTCCCGCTTCTGGCTTTTCCACCCCCTGTTACCCGCGAGTCGACGAGAGACCCCATGCGTCAGATCATCCTGGATACCGAGACCACCGGCATCGACCCCCGTGACGGCCACCGCCTGATCGAGATCGGGGCGGTGGAGATGGTCAACCGCCGCCTCACCGGCAACTCCTACCACCAGTTCATCAATCCCGAACGTGACATCGAGGCCGAGGCCGTGGGCATCCACGGCATCACCAACGAGCGGGTCGCCGACGAGCCGGTGTTCGCCGAGGTCGCCGACGCCTTCTGGTCCTTCATCGAGGGGGCGGAACTGGTCATCCATAACGCGCCCTTCGACGTGGGCTTCATCGATCACGAGCTCGGCCTGCTCAACGCGCGCCGCGGCGAGCCGCGCCTCGGCCCGGTCGCCGAGCATTGCCGGATCCTCGATACGCTGAAGATGGCGCGCGACCTCCACCCCGGTCAGCGCAATAGTCTGGACGCACTGTGCAAGCGCTACGATATCGAGAACGGGCACCGGGTGCTGCACGGCGCCCTGCTCGATGCCGAGATCCTCGCCGACGTCTACCTGGCGATGACCGGCGGCCAGACCGCGCTGTCGCTGGACGCCTCGGCGGCCTCGGAGGGAGGCTCCAGCGAACAGCAGGGCCTGTCCATTCGCCGGCTGTCACTCACGCCGGGGCAGCTTCGCGTGCTGCGCCCCGGCGAGGACGAACTGGCCGCCCATCACGCCAAGCTGGCGCGCATTCGCGAGGCCGCCGGGGAGTGCCGCTGGGACGCCCATGCCGGGCTCGTCGGCGAGGAGGGGAGTCGCTGATGCTGCGTCGGGAGCTGCCCAGCGAGGCCACGGCCGGGCGCGTGATTCGCCTGGCCCGTGGGCGCATCGCCCCGGGGATCGACGACGGCCCCCTTCAGGCCATCCAGCCCTGGCACGCCCGTCTGCAGCCGCTGTGCTGGTGGCAGGAGGAGCCCGTGGCGCTGTCGCTGGAGGAGCAGCCGGGCGAGGATTGGCCGGAGGCCCGCGAGTGGCTCGCTCGGCTGCCGGAGTCCTGGTACGCGCTGGTCGCCACCTCGCTGCAGGTGGCAGCCTGGTTACAGAACCATCGCTTCTGTGGCCGCTGCGGGACCCCGACGTCGCGACTGGACGCCGAGTTCGCCATGCACTGTGAGGCATGCGGCCATCGCACCTATCCGCGCAACTCGCCCTGCATCATCACCCTGGTGACTCACGGCGAGTCGCTGCTGCTGGCGCGCAGCCCGCGCCACCCGCCGGGGCGCTACTCGACCCTGGCCGGCTTCATCGAGCCGGGTGAGGCCGCCGAGGAGGCGGTGCGTCGCGAGGTCTTCGAGGAGGTGGGGCTCGCCGTGGGGCGGGTCAGCTACTACAAGAGCCAGCCCTGGCCCTTCCCTCACTCGCTGATGCTGGGCTTCTTCGCCGAGGCCGCCAGCCGGCGCATCCGCATCGACGGGGTCGAGATCGCCGATGCCGCCTGGTTCAGCCCGCGGCGCCTGCCCCAGCTGCCCCCGCTCTACTCCATCTCGCGGGCGCTGATCGAGACCCATCTCAAGGAGGTCGGGGGCCGCGGCTAGCGCACGCCGGGTCAGCGGCTCGGGAAGAGGCTCGAGAGCTTGGTGGCCAGCATGACGTTGCCGGTCGCCTTGAGCTTGCCGCTCATGAAGGCGCTCATGCCGTTGATCTCGCCGTTCATCACGCCCTTGAGGGTCTCGCTGCTCAGGCTCAGGCTGACCGAGGGGTCATCGTGTTCGCCCTCGTGCACCTCCAGCTCGCCGTCGTTCACCACCAGGTAGTGGTCGCCGACGTCGCTGAAGTGGAACTGGAAGACTTCGTGCATGCCGCTGGCGGCGTCGGCATCGAAGCGGCGCTGGAGTTTCTCGAGGGTAGCGTCGGACATCGGAGATCCTTCTTTGGGCATTGGGATAGAGCTTGGGCAGGGGGTGTGCGGCTGCCAGCGTATTTGAAACAACTGTTTGAATCAAGCGCCCTGATGCCCGGGGAAGGGCTCCCGGAGGCTCAATAGCGGGGCGCGTCGACGCGGAGAGGACGATGAACGAGTGGCTGACGGATTTCGGCATGTTCGTGGCGCAGCTGTTGACCCTGACCCTGGTGGTCGGCCTGGCGGCGGCGCTATTCGTGAAGGCGCGGGGCGAGGCGGGGGAGCACACCCGGCTGCGTCTCGAGGAGCTCAACCAGACCCGCCGCCAGCGCCGCCGGCGGATGCAGTTGGCGACCAGCCAGCCGGGAGCCCGCAAGGGCCTGCTGAAGGCCTTCCGCCGCGATGACAAGGCGCAGGCCCGCGGCAAGCACGAGGGCGAGGCGCGCCCCACGGTCTGGGTGCTCGACTTTCACGGCGATATCAAGGCCAGCGCCACCGGCCGGCTGGCCGAGGAGGTCTCGGCGCTGCTCGAGGTGGCCGGCGACAACGACGAGGCGGTGCTGCGCCTGGAGTCGGCCGGGGGGCTGGTGCACAGCTACGGGCTGGCCGCCGCCGAGCTCGATCGGCTGCGCGAGGCGGGACTCTCCACCACGGTCTGCGTCGACAAGGTGGCGGCGAGCGGCGGCTACCTGATGGGCTGCGGGGCCGACCACCTGCGTGCTGCGCCCTTTGCGGTGATCGGCTCTATTGGGGTGGTGGCCCAGCTGCCTAACCTTCATCGCCTGCTCAAGCGTCACGATATCGACGTCGAGCTGTTCACGGCCGGGCGCTACAAGCGCACCCTCACCGTCTTCGGCGAGAATACCGAGGAGGGGCGAGATAAGTTCGTCGAGGACCTCGAGACCACCCACCAGCTGTTCAAGCGCCATGTGGCCGAGCGGCGCCCGGGGCTGGATATCGAAGCGGTGGCTACCGGCGAGATCTGGTATGGCAGCGATGCCCTCGAGCGGGGCCTGGTGGACGGCCTGGGCACCAGCGAGGCCTATCTGGTCGAGCGCATGCGTGAGGCCCGGGTGATCAGCCTGAAGCTGGAGCAGAAGCCGACACTCTCCCATCGCCTGGGGCTGGGTCTCTCGCAGGGGGTAGAGCGTGGCGTCGAGCGTGGGTTGGAGATGCTCGACGCCGGTCGTTGGCAGAAGCGCTGACGGGGCCTATGGCGTGCCGTCGAAAGCCAGGTTGCCCAGCGCCTCGATGAGCGTCCTGGCGCGCTCGCCCTGCAGCGAGTAGTAGATGGTCTGTGATTCGCGGCGGGTCGTGACGAGGTTCTCGCGGCGCAGGATCGCCAGATGCTGCGACAGCGCCGACTGGCTGAGCACCAGTCGTTGATTCAGCTCGGTCACCGACAGCTCGGTGCCGTCCAGTAGACAGAGAATTCGCAAGCGATTGTCGTTGGCCATCGCCTTGAGTAGGGAGCTGGCCTCGTTGATGACCGCCTCTCCGCCTTCGAGGAGGCGTGCTGACGCACCTCTGGTGGTAGTGCCCATGATCTGTGCCCTGCGTTGCAGGCGCCGCCCATGGTCGGACGCCTGCGCGGTGAAAAAGATCCCCTGAGTCCACGCCTGGGGGGTGTGATCGGCCGTACGTCGACTTTCTGATTCAGCTTATTCGCAATTATAGCGCAGCCTGGAGGCCAACGCCTGATCAACGATGCCGGACCGACACCGCCCTTTCGGCATTAATGTTCTTGTTGTTGACAATAACCGGGAGAGTGCTCGTCCTTTTGTCGAAGATTAGCCAATAGTATGAGGTTTTACGGCGGAGCATGTTCTAGAGTGTCAACAATCAATGCCCTTTCCTCGATTGCTGACAGGATGCTGACGCGCATGTATCACGACGAGTTCCGCCGCTCCATCGATCAACCTGAGGCCTTCTGGGCCGAACAGGCCAAGCGTATTCCCTGGTTCACCCCGCCCACCACGATCCTCGAATACGACGAGGCGAATCACGCCCGCTGGTTCGTGGACGGTGAGCTCAACATCTGCCACGCCGCCCTGGACCATCATGTCGAGCAGGGACGGGGCGATCAGCCGGCCATCTACTGGGACTCACCGGTCACCGACAGCAAGCGGACCCTGACCTACGCCGAGATGCGCGACCAGGTGGCGCACTTCGCCGGGGCCCTGCGAGACCTGGGGGTGGAGAAGGGCGACCGGGTGGTGATCTACATGCCCATGGTCCCCGAGGCCCTGGTCGCCATGTACGCCTGCGCGCGCCTGGGGGCCATTCACTCGGTGGTATTCGGCGGCTTCGCACCCCACGAACTGGCGGTGCGCATCGAGGACGCCGAGCCGAAAGTCGTGATCGCCGCCTCCTGCGGCGTCGAGGGCGACCGGGTGCTTCCCTATAAGCCGATCATCGATGCCGCCATCGAGCAGAGCAGCTATAAGCCCGAGGCCTCTGTGATCCTGCAGCGCGAGCAGCACACGGCGGAGTTGAGCACGGCGATCGACCATGACTGGTCGGCGTTGGTCGAGCGGGCCGCCCCGGCGGAGTGCGTGCCGGTCAAGGGCAGCGATCCGCTCTACATCCTCTATACCTCCGGCACTACCGGCAAGCCCAAGGGCGTGGTGCGCGATACCGGCGGCTATGCCGTGGCGCTGGCCTACTCCATGGAGACCATCTACGACGTGGCGCCGGGCGAGGTCTTCTTCTCGGCCTCCGACGTGGGCTGGGTGGTCGGTCACTCCTACATCGTCTATGCGCCGCTGCTGCGCGGCGCCACCACCGTGGTCTACGAAGGCAAGCCGGTGAAGACACCGGATGCCGGCGCCTTCTGGCGGCTGATCAGCGAGTATAAGGTCGCGAGCTTCTTCACCGCGCCCACCGCCTTTCGGGCCATCAAGAAGGAGGATCCGGACGCCAAGCTGATGGCCCAGTACGACATCAGCTGCCTCAAGGCGCTGTTCCTGGCCGGCGAGCGGCTGGATCCGCCGACCTTCCACTGGCTCGATGACCTGCTGACGGTGCCGGTGATCGACCACTGGTGGCAGACCGAGACCGGCTGGCCCATCGCCGCCAACCTGCACGGCCTCGAGCCGATGCCCACCAAGGCCGGCAGCGCCACCGTTCCGGTCCCCGGCTTCGACGTGCAGATCCTCGACCGGGAGGGCGAGCCCTCCGGTGCCATGGAGCAGGGCAGCGTGGTGATCAAGCAGCCGCTGCCGCCCGGCTGCCTGGCCGGCGTGTGGCGCGATCCGAAGCGCTTTCACAGTGCCTACATGGCCGCGTTCCCCGGCTACTACCTCACCGGCGACGGCGGCTACTTCGACGCGGACGGCTACCTGTTCATCATGGGACGCACCGACGACGTCATTAACATCGCCGGCCATCGCCTCTCCACCGGCGAGATGGAGGAGGTCGTGGGCGCCCACCCCGCGGTGGCCGAATGCGCGGTGATCGGCATCCACGATGCCCTCAAGGGACAGCTTCCGGTGGGACTGGTGATCCCCAAGGATGGCTTCGAGGGGGATGAGGTGACGCTGGAGAACGAGCTGATCGCCCTGGTGCGCGAGAAGATCGGCCCCATCGCCTGCTTCAAGCAGGTGCTGGTGGTCGACCGCCTGCCCAAGACCCGTTCCGGGAAGATCCTGCGCAAGCTGCTGCGCAACATCGCCGACGGCCAGGAATTCGGCGTGCCCTCGACCATCGACGACCCGGCGAGCCTGCAGGACGTCCATGAGGCGATGAAGGAGCGCGCGGTCGGCGCCGCCGAGGAGGCCCGTCAGGTGTGATCGCCGCGCGATGTCGCTGTGGTGCCACGACGCCGCCCCTGGAGGGCGGCGTTCTCATGTGGGCCGGGCGGGGCTGACCCAGATAGCTCCCATCGCTCGGGGCTGATCTGGGGGCAAGCCGACGAGGAGGTCCTACGCCAAGGATGGCGTCGGTAGCGCCCAAGGAAGGGTTCACAGCGCCTCCTCAAAGGCTTGTCCCCATGCGATAGCCCTGGTGGGCCGGGCCCTTTCATGGCCAGGGTGGCGGCCAGGTCGTATAATGCGCGGCCCATTCTCGCCACTCGCGAGTGCCGATCCACGAGGGTTCCCTCACCCCTCCCCAAAAAAGGATGCCGTGATGTTCGTGCTGTCCGAGGCCCAGACCCGGCGCTGCCTGGCGCTGCTGGTCGCCTTCCATATCCTGGTCATTGCCGCCAGCAACTATCTGGTGCAGCTGCCGTTCACCCTGTGGGGCTTTCATACCACCTGGGGCGCCTTCAGCTTCCCCTTCATCTTCCTGGCCACCGATCTCACCGTGCGCCTGTTCGGCAAGGAGCCGGCCCGGGCGATCATCCTGCGCGTGATGCTGCCGGCGCTGGTGATCTCCTATGTGGTCTCCGTGGTCTTTCCCCGTGGCGGGTTTGCCGGCCTCGAGGCGCTGGGCGAGTGGAACCTGTTCGTCGCCCGCATCGCCCTGGCGAGCTTCATGGCCTACGTGCTGGGGCAGCTGTTGGACGTGCAGGTCTTCGACCGGCTGCGTGCCCTCAAGGCCTGGTGGGTGGCCCCGGCCGTCTCCACGGTGCTTGGTAACCTCGTCGATACCTTCGCGTTCTTCTCCATCGCCTTCCATCGCAGCCCCGATCCCTTCATGGCCGCCAACTGGCCGGAGATCGCCTGGGTCGACTACGCGATCAAGCTTTCCATCAGCCTGGCGTTCTTCCTGCCGCTTTACGGCGTGCTGCTGGCCTGGCTCAGCCGTCGGCTGGTGGCGGTGACGGGAGGCGACGACGTGATGCCGGATGAGGCGCGCGCGCCTTCCTGATGTTCTGACACCGGATACCCCGGCACCCGATACTCGACACCCTGTAGGCAAGGAGGCTCTTATGCCCACCGATCTTCACTTCCTCGATACCGGCGGCGACGAGACGCCGCTGGTGGTCATCCACGGCCTGCTGGGCAGCGCCGACAACTGGCGCTCCCACGCCAAGCAGTGGCAGCGGCGCCGTCGGGTGATCACCGTGGACCTGCGTAACCACGGGCGCTCGCCGCACGTGGCGGGGATGGGCTACGACGCCATGGCCGAGGATCTGCTGGCCCTGCTCGATCGCCTCGACGTCGAGCGCGCCCACCTGCTGGGACACTCCATGGGCGGTAAGGTGGTGATCAGCCTGGCCCGGCTGGCGCCTGAGCGGGTGGCATCGCTGATCGTCGCCGATATCGCCCCGGTGGCCTACGGGCACGACCACGACAGCGTCTTCGCCGCCCTGCGCCGCGTCGAGGCGGGCTCGCCGACCAACCGGCGCGAGGCCGATGCGCTGCTCGCCGAGCACGTCGAGGAGTCCGCGGTGCGCCTGTTCCTCGCCACCAACCTCGAGCGCGATGACGCGGGCATCCTGAGGCCGCGCATCGGCCTCGACGAGATTCAGGACGACTACGAGACGATCATGGGCGCACCGGCGGGCGAGGGCGCCTTTGAGGGGCCGACCCTGGTGCTGCGCGGCGCGCAGTCGCGCTACGTGACCGACGAGATGCTCCCGGCGCTTCACGCGGTGCTGCCCAGGGCAGAGATCCAGACACTCGAGGCTGGCCACTGGCTGCATGCCGAGCAGCCGGCGGCCTTTCAGGCGGCGGTCAATGGTTTCCTGGAGGCCTTGGAGGGCTAGCGGGCCGCCCCGGGATCCACGGCCAGGCGGGAGACCGGGTGACGCTCTCCCAGGATGCCGGCCTCGAGCAGGTACTCCTCGAAGCGACGGTAGCGGCCCTGGTCCAGGGCCGCGGGGCTAAGGCTCAGGCGCGGACGAATCTGTTGCCAGGCCTCACGGTTGACCGGGGTGTCGATGCCCGGCTCGGCGCTGGCGATCAGCGTCCACGCCTCCTCCGGGTGGTTGGCGATCCAGACCGAGGCTTCCTCCAGCGCCTCGACCAGCCGGCCGATAGCGTCGCGCTGCGCGCCGAGGCGATCGCGATTGGCCAGCAGTATCAGGCCGTCGTGCAGCGGGATGCCCAGGGCTTCGCTGGTCAGGGTGCGGGTGGCGAGTCCCTCGTCGGCCAGCTGGCGCGGCAGCAGGTGGCGCATGGCGCCGATCACCCCTTCTACGCGACCCTCGCGCAGCGCATCGCCGAGGCGGAAGTGCAGCTCCTCGGTCTCGACCTCGTCATCGCGCACGCTGGCCTCGTGCAGCAGGGCCGCCAGCAGCACGTCCCGGCTGTCGGCATCGGCATGGCCGATCCGCGAGCCGGCCAGGTCGACCGCCGCGGTGATGTCGCTGTCCTCGCGTACCACCAGCGCGCTCAGCGGCATGGCGACCAGGGTGGCGACCCGTACCAGCGGCAGCCCGCGATCCACCCCCAGATGCAGCAGCGGCTGGCGCGCCAGGGCGAGATCGATACGCGACGCCGCCAGCAGCTTGATGGGCACGTCCGGGTCGGCGGGGGTCGAGAGGGCCACTTCCAGCCCGTGGCTGGCGAACAGGCCGCGCTCCCGGGCGACGATCAGCGCGGCATGCCGCGGACTGGGGGTCCAGTCCAGCATCACGCTGAGCGGAGTGACGGGGGGCGGCTCGATGGGCTCCGCCGGGCGCAGGGCGATGGCCGGCACGCTGGGGCGAGAGGGCGTATCGACCGCCGGTCCCCTCGGCGCCTCCTGGTAGCGCCGGCGGATCGCCTGTTGCTCCGCGATCTCTCGCGCCGCCTCATCGGCCAGGGCCTCGAGATCCAGCACCATCACCTCGCTGCCCAGCAGTGAATAGCGGTATTGCGCGTCGGGATCGGCCGGCGCGGCGTCGGCCGCTGCCGGTCCGGTCGACAGCAGGCAGACGATTGCCAGCAGGGCGATCGGCCAGCGACGATAAACGAGGGGGATCATAGGAAGGACTCCTGCCATGCGCGGTACCCGGTCAACGGTGCCGCGCAAGCTTAACCGCTGGCGGTCGACCACGGCCAGTCGCGGGCGCCAATGTAAATCGCCGCGCTGGCCGTGACATGCGATACTTTGCGTTTTCGCAGCCAAGGCAGGCGGCCATGGATTCGATCAACAGTCTGTTCCTGCTCAGTGGCTTCCTGCTGGCCCTGAGCATCCTCGCCAGCCGGCTCTCCTCGATGGCCGGCGTCCCGCTGCTGCTGATCTTCCTGGGGCTGGGGATGCTGGCCGGCGAGGAGGGGCTGCTCGGCATTCAGTTCGACGACTACTCCCTGGCCTTCTCCATCGGCCACCTGGCGCTGGCCATGATCCTGCTCGACGGCGGGCTGCGTACCCGGCTGAAGACCTTCCGCGTCGGCTTCCGCCCGGCGCTTTCCCTGGCCACCTTCGGGGTGTTCATCACCAGCGGCCTGGTCGGCGTGTTCGCCATGTGGGTCTTCGACCTGAGCCTGGTTCAGGGCCTGCTGGTGGGCGCCATCGTGGGCTCCACCGATGCCGCCGCGGTGTTCTCGATGCTCAGCGGGCGCGGCGTCAACCTCAACGAGCGGGTCGGCGCCACCCTGGAGATCGAGTCGGGCACCAACGACCCCATGGCGATCTTCCTGACCCTGATGCTGGTGGAGATGCTGGTCGGCGACATCGGCGGGGTGGGCGAGACCCTGCTCTTCCTGGTGCAGCAGTTCGGCCTGGGGATCCTCATCGGGCTCGGCGTCGGTTGGCTGAGCGCGCGGCTGCTGAGCTGGCTGGATCTGGCGCCGGGCCTCTATTCGCTGCTGGCCCTGGGGCTCGGTTTCTGTGTCTTCGGCCTGACCAGCGCCCTGGGTGGCAGCGGCTTCCTGGCCATCTACCTGGCCGGCCTGATGATCGGTAATCGCCCCGGTCGCCACCTCGCCTTCATCCTGCCGGTGCACGACGGCCTGGCCTGGCTCTCCCAGATCGGCCTCTTCCTGGTGCTGGGCCTGCTGGTCACGCCCAGCGAGATGATGGACTATGCGCTGCCGGCGCTACTGGTGGCCCTGGCGCTGATCTTCGTCGCCCGGCCGCTGGCGGTGCTGATCGTCGTCAAGCCCTTCTTCAAGTTCCGCTGGCGGGAGATCGGCTTCATCGCCTGGGTGGGCCTGCGCGGGGCGGTGCCCATCGTGCTGGCGATCTTCCCGGTGATCGGCGGGGTGGAGAATGCCTCGCTCTACTTCAATGTCGCCTTCGCGGTGGTGCTGCTGTCGCTGCTGATCCAGGGCGGCTCGCTGCCGTGGATGGCGCGTCGCATGAAGGTCGAATTGCCGCCCACCGTCACGCCCAACCGTCGTGGCCCGCTGGGTATCCTCCCGGAGAACGACTATGAGATGTTCGTCTACGAGGTGGAGAACGCCGACCTCGAGGACGTGCCGATCCGGCTGCTGCGCTTCCCCTCCGGGGCGCTGATCTCGGCGCTCTTCCGTGAGCATGCCATGCTGCACCCCAAGGGCAGCACCCGGCTGCGGCTGGGCGACGTGATCTGCGTGATCGGCCGCACCGATGATCTGCCGGGGCTGAACCGCCTGTTCAACGGGGACGCCAAGCTCAAGCGCGAGCGTGCCTTCTTCGGCACCTTCACCTTCGACGGCGACGCCTTCATGCGTGACATCGCCGATGCCTACGGCCTCACCCTGAGTCCCGGCGAGCAGGACATGACACTGGCAGAGTTCGTCTCGCTGCGGGTCGGCGGGCATCCGGTGGTGGGCGACGACGTGGATTGGCACGGCATCCATTGGGTCGTCAGTGCGATGGAGGGCAATCGCGTGACCCGAGTGGGTCTGCGTCTCTATTAAGCGCTGGGCTGCGCCTCCAATGAGCACAGCCTGATCGATGCGTTGTGGAAGATGAGGGTCGATCAGGGTCGACGGGGTGGGGCGAGAAGCGGGCTCGGCCGCTCACGCCTGCCGGGTCGCCGCCTTGAGCACCTCTAGGGTGACCTCGACGGCCTGCTCGCCGTCGGCAAGCCAAACCGTGTCGTCCTGAAGGGTGACGCTCAGGGTCATGGTCTTCGCCGCCATGCCGGAAAGCGTCTGCACCGTCTCCGGCGCGATGGCGACCACCGTCAGGTTGTCGAGGGTCGAGAGCTTGCCGGCCAGCGCGTTCCACCAGAGCTCGGCGCCATGGCCGCTGTAGGTGTAGAGGACGACCTCGCCGGCACGACCGCAGGCGCGCCGGATGCTCTTCTCGTCGGGTTGGCCGAGCTGGATCCACTGTTCGATCTCCCCGGTGAGATCCTTGCGCCACAGGTCGGGCTCGTCGTCGGTGCTCACGCCACGACCGAAGGCCAGGGCCTCGTCGGCGTTAAGCGCAAACGCCAGCAGCCTGACCATCATGCGCTCGTCGGTTTCCGAGGGATGTTGCGCCACGGTCAGGGCATGATCGGCGTAGTAGTGCCGGTCCATGTCGGCGACCTGCAGCTGTACCCGATGAATCGTTGCCTTCAGTGCCATGGCGAGATGGGCCTTTGTTGGTTGGCGTGCGGGGCGATGCCGTCGAGCGTTGCCCGGTAGCGCCTCGAGAATGGACCGCGGGGAAAGGGCTCATGTTTCGCGCCCGGACACGGCGTGATCGCGCGCGACGATCCTGTGCGCCGCCATCAGTATGGTCCGTGCACTAAAACAAGAAAACCAGCCGCGGTGGGCTGGTTTTCATCAAAAGGTGGCGGAGGGACAGGGATTCGAACCCTGGGTAGGCTATTAACCTACGCCGGTTTTCAAGACCGGTGCATTCAACCGCTCTGCCATCCCTCCGGCTTACGGATGCGTACTCTACCAGTTTTCATCCGCAGGTCAAGAGCCCATCTGGATCAGGATGTTAGCCCCCGGCTCGGGGGTGGGGCACAATGGGTCCACGATGATCGCAGGAGACCCTAATGCCTGAGCGCTCAGCAGGTACCACTGTACTCCCCATCCCCGCGGTGTCGGCCGCGGTGATCAGGGGGAATCGCATCCTGATGGTCAGGCGGCGCAATCCTCCCAACGCGGGCAAGTTGGCGCTGCCCGGCGGCAAGGTCGAAGCGGGGGAGAGCCTCCTCCAGGCCGCGGCCCGCGAGCTGCTGGAAGAGACCGGCGTGCTGGCCGAACCGCGGGGCATCCTGACCGCTCTCGACGTTTTCGATTACGACGCCAAGGGCGCATTGGCCATGCACTTCGTCATCGTGGTGGTCCAGCTGGAGTGGCAGGGCGGCATCGAGGCGGCCGCTGACGATGCCACGGCGCTCTGCTGGATGGACATGGCGGCGCTCGAGCACGCCGGAACAGAGGTCTGCGACTCCGCTGCGCGAGTGGCGCGGCGGGTCCTGGAGGAGGCCGCCGCCGCGGAAAAGGCGTTGAACCCTGACTAGCCGGGCGCTTGCGTCGGGAACCATCTGGCTGCATCCTAAGTCTAGTGCCTAGTCCAACCATACAGGGAGCTTCGGATCCATGGCTTATCAAGAGACGCAGACGACACGTCAGCAGACGCAGTCGCAGTCGGTCGGTACCAGCAAGGTCCTGCGTAACACCTACGGCCTGCTGGCGATGACCCTGCTGTTCTCCGCGGTCACCGCGGGCGCTGCCATGAGCATGGGCATCGAGCGGATGAACATCTTTGTGTTCTTCATCGGCGCCTACGGTCTCATGTTCCTGGTGCACAAGACCGCCAATTCCGCGATGGGGCTGCTCGCCACCTTCGCCTTCACCGGGTTCATGGGCTTTACGCTCGGACCGATCCTGAGCGCCTACCTCACCCTGCCCAACGGCGCTCAGCTGATCATGACCGCTCTGGGTATGACCGGCGCGACCTTCGTGGGTCTATCGGCGGTGGCGCTGATCACTCGCAAGGATTTCAGCTTCCTGGCCAACTTCCTGATGGCCGGTGCCATCGTGTTGATCCTGGCCATGCTGGCGGGCATCTTCCTGCAGATCCCGGCCCTGTCGCTGATGGTCTCCGCTGGCTTCGTGCTGTTCTCCTCGGCGGCCATCCTCTACCAGACCAGCGAGATCGTGCATCGTAGCGGTGAGACCAACTACATCCTCGCCACCATCACGCTCTATGTGTCGATCTACAACCTGTTCATCAGCCTGCTGTCGATCCTGGGCATCATGAGCCAGGACTGACCCCAACGCGGTATCAGGATCATCTGGCCCCGCCAACCGGCGGGGCCAGGTTGTTTCAGGAGGACATTCATGCGCTACGCCATCCTGCTGATGGGCGCTCCCTACAGTCATCAGGCCAGCCACTCGGCCCTGCGCTTCGCCCGTGCCCTGGTGGCGCGGGGCCATCGCCTCGAGGCGGTATTCTTCTATCACGACGGGGTGCACAATGCCTCCCGGCTGGCCGCCCCCCCGCAGGACGAGCCACACCTGATGGATGCCTGGACGGACCTGTCTCGCGAGCACGAGGTAGCGTTGCAGGTCTGCATCGCCGCGGCGCTGCGTCGTGGTCTGCTCGACGAGCGCGAGGCCGCCCGGCACGGCAAGGACGGGATCAGCGTGGCGGCGCCCTTCGAGCTGACGGGGCTCGGGCAGCTGATCGATCTGGGCACGCGCTGCGACCGGCTGGTGACCTTCGGCCCCTGAATCCTCGGCATGTGATGGAGCGATGATGCACGAACACGATGAGCCACTCCGTGACCTGCTGGTCATCCTGCGCCATGCGCCTCACGGCAGCAGCTGGCTGAAGGAAGGGCTGGACGCCGCCCTGGTCGCCGCCGCCTTCGGGCAGAGCGTTTCCCTGCTGTTCATGGGGGAGGGTGTCATGGCGCTGATGCCGGGGCAGGGGCCCGGGCCACTCGAGCAGAAGGGGACGGCCGCGACGCTGGAGATGCTGGAGATGTATGATATCGAGACCCTGCTGGTGGACGCAGAGGCGCTCTCGGCGCTCGGGCTCTCGGCCGACGAGTTGATGCTCGACGTGACGCCCGTGTCGACCGAGGCCATCTCCGAGGCACTGTCTGCCCACTGCCTGGTGTTGACCTTCTAGCCTGAGTCGCGAGGAGAACCTGGATGCTGTTGCATGTGGTGAACCGTTCCCCGGCGAACAGTCGGGTCTATGAGCAGGCCCTGAGCGGCATGGGGCCAGACGATGTCCTGTTGCTGATCGAGGACGGCGTTCAGGGGGCGCTGCCCCAGCTGGTGCGCTATTACGCGGAGATCGAGGGGCGACTGTTCGCCCTCAGAGAAGACCTGGAGGCCCGCGGGCTGCTGGGACGCTGCGCGGAAAGCGTGCAGGTGGTCGATGTGGATGGCTTCGTGACCCTGACTGAGGAAGCCGAACGGACGGTGAGCTGGTACTGATGGCCTCTACAGAAATATACCGTTATCTATTCTTAGGCGAAGATCGATACGCCCTGGATCCGGAAGACTATCTCGTCGACATGTCGCAGTGGTCGCCCGAGCTCGCCGACGCCCTGGCTCGCGAAGAAAGCATCGAGCTGACCGAGGAGCACTGGGAAGTGCTTAACGTGCTGCGCGATTTCTATGCGCGCTACGAGATGGCCCCTGCCATGCGGCCCCTGGTCAAGGCGGTGGGCAAGGCCCTGGGGCCCGAGAAGGGCCGTTCGATCCACCTGATGCGCCTCTTCCCCGGTAGCCCCGCCAAAGTGGCGGCTCGCCTGGCCGGGCTGCCCAAGCCCACCCACTGTCTATGATCGGCCAACCGTGAACTTCCTCGCCCATGGCTGGCTCGCCCGCGGCGGCGGTGACGATTTCCTGTATGGCAACCTGATCGCCGACGGGGTCAAGGGCATCGACCTCTCGGCCTGGCCGCGGCAGACCGCGGCCGGCATCCGCCACCACCGTCGGGTGGACGCCTTCGTCGATGGCCACCCGGTGGTCGGCGATGTCCTGGCGCGCACGCCTTGGCCGCAGCGCCGCTTCGCCGGCATCGCCCTCGACCTAGTCTGGGATCACTTCGCGGCCCGTACGCTCGACGGCGACGAGCGACGCCGGCTGACCGCGCGCTGCTATCGGCTGCTGTCGACCGCTCCCGCCCCGGGCCGGCTGGCGGGCATGATGCCCGTGCTGGTGGAGCAGGACTGGCTTAACCGCTATGCGGACTTCGACTTCACCTGTCGTGCCATCGAAGGCATCGGGGGACGACTCTCCGGGCCGAATCGCCTGGCGGAACTGGTGCCCTGGCTGGAGGCGGACTATGTCCGCCTCGCTAGCGACTTCGAGCGGCTATGGTCGGCCGTCAATGCCGAGCTCGGCGTGCCGGCCTGAGGTCGGGCTCACGCGTCTCTTGATCGGCCTTCGACCGACCCTCAGTCCCATCGCTCCTCAATCGACCCTGAGCCACAGGCAGTCGAGGCGATCGCCCGGTTCGACATGGGTCTCGGCGGGGATCACCGCCAGGGCATCGGCGCCGATGCACGACGACAGCACCCCCGAGTTCTGGTCGCGAAACGCCCGGGCCACGATGCCGTCGTTACCCAGTTCTAAAGTAACGCGCATGTAGTGGCGGCGGGGACCGGTTCGCGTGGCGAAGTAGGCGCGCGCCGGAAGCCGGGGCAGCTCTGCCAGGGAAGGGCAGGCCTGCAGGGCCCCCATCAAGGGTCGCAGGAAAAGCCAGGCGCCGACGAAACAGGACACCGGGTTGCCGGGCAGGCCGACGAAGCGCACGTCCTGGCCCGCCGGTCCCGGCAGGCGCCCCAGCGCCAGGGGCTTGCCCGGGCGAATTGCCAAGCGCCACAGATCCAGCTGTCCCAGCGATTCGAGCGCCGCCTTGACGTGATCCTCCTCGCCGACGCTCACCCCCCCGGTACTGATCACCAGGTCGGCCTCCAAGGCCGCCGCGGCGAGGGTATCGCGAGTTCCCGCGGCATCGTCCGGCACCGAGGCGACCCGCACCAGTTCGGCGCCGAAACGCTCAAGCAGGCGCTTGAGCATCGGACGGTTGGAGTTGTAGATCTGTCCGTCGGAAAGCTCCGTGCCCGGGTCGACGATCTCGTCGCCGGTGGAGAGCAGCGCCACCCGAGGCCGGCGCCGCACCACCACCTCGGTGATGCCCTGGCCGGCCAGGTGACCCAGCGCCGCGGCCTCCAGCCGCTCCCCGGCGGGCAGCAGGGGTGCACCGGCCGCCACGTCACGGCCGCGGCGCCGAACGTTGTCGCCCTCCGGGAGATCCGCCGGAATATGGGCGACGGCGTCCTCGAGCGTCACACGCTCCTGCATCACCACGCAGTCGGCCCCCGGGGGCAGCGCGCCGCCGGTGAAGATGCGTGCACAGGTGCCGCGTGCCAGCGGCGTCGCCACCGAGCCGGCGGCAATGCGCTGGGCGACGGGCAGGCGCTTGCCCGCGTCGTCGTGATGCAGGGCGTAGCCATCCATGGCGCTGTTGTCGAAGGCGGGCACGTCGAGGCGCGCCTCGATCGCTTCGGCGAGCACGCGTCCCGCCGCCTCGTCGCAGGGGATGGTCTCGGCGAGTGTGGGAGTAACGTCCTCGAGCAGCGCCGCCAGGGCCGTCTCGACGGGGCTCAGCTCATCCATGCTGACCCCGCTCGGGAATGACCCGGTTGGCCTGAAGTTGTAGAGAGCCGCATGGCTTGTGCCGATTGGTCGTCCTGTCAAACATGCTGACCCCGCTCGGGAATGACCAGGTTGGCGAAGTTACACGGCTTATGTCGGCTATCGAGCTGCTCGGCCAGGATGCCGTCCCAGCCGGTGCGACAGGCGCCGGTGGAGCCAGGCAGGCAGAACACCACGGTGGCGTTGGCCAGCCCGCCGAGGCAGCGGCTCTGCACGGTGGAGCTGCCGATCTCCTGCCAGGAGAGGTGGCGAAACAGCTCACCGAAGCCCTCGATCTGCTTGTCGAGCAGTACCGAGACCGCCTCGGGCGTGGAGTCGCGCCCGGTGAAGCCGGTGCCGCCGGTGGTCAGGATCACCTGCACCTCGTCGTCGGCGATCCAGCCCGCCACCACGGCGCGGATGCGATAGACGTCATCGGGCACGATGCGTTTCTCGTGCAGGCGGTGGCCGGCGGCCGTCAGCCGTTCGACCAGGGCCTGACCGCTGCGGTCGGTCTCCTCATTACGCGTATCGGAGACGGTCAGCACCGCCACGCAGAGGGGAATCATCGATTCGCTCATTCGCTGGGCGTCTCCTGCTTGGCCGCCTGGCGCGCCGCAAAGGCCGCCTGCTGCTCGGGGGTGGCCTCCTGCTGGTACTTCTCCTTCCACTCGCCGTAGGGCATGCCGTAGACGTGCTCCCGGGCGCCGTCGTAGTCCAGCTCAACGCCGCGCTCGTCGGCGGCGGCCACCATCCACTTGGAGAGGCAGTTGCGGCAGAAGTCGGCGAGGATCATCAGGTCAATGTTCTGGACCTCCTTGTGCTCGTCCAGGTGGCGCAGCAGTCGGCGAAACGCGGCCGCTTCGAGTTCGGTGCGTGTGGCGTCGTCGAGATGTGGCATCGTCTCTCTCCGGTGGTCGGAATGTCTGTCGAATCAGCTTAACAAAAAAGACACCGCCCGAAGGCGGTGTCGTCAGTTGCGTCGAGAGGTCGCTTAACCGGAGCGGGGCGCCGGTTCGTCGCCCTGGGATGCCTGCCGATGCTCGGCGAGTTGATCCTCGGGAATCGCCTGGTCCTTGACCTCGTCGTACCAGAGGTTGTGGTGCTCCTTGGCCCAGCTCTCGTCCACGTAGCCGGTGGTCATGCCTTCCAGCGACCCCTCGGTGCCGACGGTGCCGATGTAGATATGCCCCAGTGCCACTGCCGTCAGGCCCAGGGCCCCCACGGCATGGATGATCCCGGCCCACTGCATGGTGTCGCGTGCCTGCCCGTAGTTGGGGAAGTCCAGCACGAAGCCGCTGGCGATCACGGCGAGGCCGGCGGTAGCCAGCAGCCAGTACCAGACCTTCTCGCCGCCGTTGGCGAACCCGGCATCCGGATGCCCCTTGCCGACCAGGCCGCCGCCCTTGGCGAACCACTGCAGGTCGTGGGCCTTCGGGATGTTGTGGCTGAGCAGGCGCAGAAGCAGGATCACCAGCAGGATGCCGAACAGCGGTCCCAGGTAGTTATGAATCAGCTTGGTGCCCGACATCATCGCCGACCAGGCCCCGTCGCCGAACAGCGGACGCAGCAGCGTCTTGCCATAGGCGAGGTTGAGCCCGGTGATAGCCAGCAGGATGAACAGCGTCGCCACCGTCCAGTGCAGGGAGCGGACGACCAGCGACCAGCGCAGCAGCTTGCGGCCGGTGCGCGGCTCATCGAGATGCTTGCGCCCCACCATCAGGTAGAACAGCACGATCGCCGCCATCATGCCCAGCACCGCGATCGCCCCGAACGGGGAGACCCAGCGCTCACGGATCTGTCGCCAGGTCTCGCCGCTGGTATTCACCAGGTTGTAGGTGCTCTCGGCTCGCGAGTCCCGGTAGTTGGGTCCCGTCTCACCTTCCTTCACCTGCCGCCACAGCTCGGCGTCCACGGCGGGGACGGCGAAGGCCGCCTCCCGGCCGGGATCGGCCTGCTGTGCCAGGGCCAGCTGGGACAGCACCAGGCCGGCCAGCAGCACCAGCAGCGTCAGGAGCCGCCGAGCGGCCCCCGCGTGCATCATCGACATGCTCATGGTCGCCTCCTTACCCCTGCTGGGTGGCATCGTAGGCCAGGGAGTCGGCGTCGGCGCGGGGATTGCCCGACCAGCCGCCGTCCTTGTGGCCGCGCTGGACGACGCGTTGGCGGAAGATGTCGGCGACCTCCTGGGCATCCCCGGCCAGCAGTGCCTTGGTCGAGCACATCTCGGCACACAGCGGCAGCTTGCCCTCGGCGATGCGGTTAGCGCCGTATTTCTGGTACTCCTCCTCCTTGGTCTCCGCCGGGCCGCCGGCGCAGAAGGTGCACTTGTCCATCTTGCCACGCTCGCCGAAGGCGTTCTGCTTCGGGAACTGTGGCGCGCCGAAGGGGCAGGCGTAGAGGCAGTAGCCGCAGCCGATGCACAGGTCCTTGTCGTGCAGCACGATGCCGTCATCGCGCTGGTAGAGGGTCTCGGTGGGACAGACGGCGATGCAGGGCGCATCGTCGCAGTGCATGCAGGCCACCGAGATCGAGACCTCGCTGGGCTCGCCGTCGTTGAGGGTCACCACGCGGCGGCGCTGCACGCCCCATTCGACCTCGTTGGCGTTCTTGCAGGCGGTGACGCAGCCGTTGCATTCGATGCAGCGCTCGGCGTCGCACATGAATTTCATTGTGGCCATGGGATTCTCCTCAGCTTGCCTTCTCGATGCGACACAGGGTGCACTTGGTTTCCTGCATCTGGGTCACCGAGTCATAGCCATAGGTGGTGGCGGTGTTGGCCGCCTCGCCGAGCACATAGGGGGCCGAGCCTTCCGGATAGCGATCATGCAGGCTCTCGCCCTGGAACATGCCGCCGAAGTGGAAGGGCATGAAGACCACTTCGGGGGCCACCCGTGGGGTGACCAGGGCCTTGACCCTGACGCGTCCACCCTCGGCGCCCTCGACCCACACCATGTCGCCCTCGGCGATGGCCAGGTCGTTGGCGAGTGCCGGGTTGATCTCGACGAACATCTCCTGCTGCAGCTCGGCCAGCCAGGACATGGAACGCGTCTCCTCGCCGCCGCCCTCGTACTCCACCAGGCGCCCGGAGGTGAGGATGATCGGGTACTTGCCGGTGACGTCCTGCTCCTGGATGCTCCGATAGAGCGTCGGCAGGCGGTAGTGCGAGGTCACGTCCGGCCAGGTCGGGTAGTCCTTCACCAGGTCGCGGCGGCTGGTATAGAGCGGCTCGCGGTGCTTGGGAATGGGGTCGGGGAAGGTCCAGACATTGCACCGCGCCTTGGCGTTGCCGAAGGGAGCGCACTCGTGGGCGATGGCCACGCGCTGGATGCCGCCCGAGAGGTCGGTCTTCCAGTTCTTGCCCTCGGCCGCGGTCTTCTCTGCGTCGGTCAGTTCGTCCCACCAGCCCAGGTCCTTGAGCATGGTATCGGTGAACTCCGGATAGCCGTCCTCCAGGTCGGAGTCCCGGCTGAAGACGCCGTCGGCCAGCAGGTTCTCGCCGTCGCGCTCGATGCCGAAGCGGGCGCGGAAGGTGAGGCCGCCCTCGGAGACCTTCTTGCTGGTGTCGTAGAGGATCGGCGTGCCGGGATGGCCCATCTCGGCGGTCCCCCAGCAGGGCCAGGGCAGCCCGTAGTAGTCGCCGTCGGCGGGTCCGCCCTCGGCCTTGAGGTCGCGGAAGCTGAAGGTATGCCAGTTCTGCTGGTGCTCCTTCAGACGCTCGGGACTCTGGCCGGTGTAGCCCACGGTCCACATGCCGGCGTTGAACTCGCGGGTGATATCCTCGATCAGCGGCTCGGTGCCCTCGACCTTGATATTCTTGAACAGCTCGTCGCTGAAGCCGAGCTTTTGCGAGAGCAGGTACATGATCTCGTGGTCGGGCTTGGACTCGAACAGCGGCTCGATGACCTGATCGCGCCACTGAATGGAGCGGTTGGTGGCGGTGACGCTGCCGGTGGTCTCGAACTGGGTAGCCGCGGGCAGCAGGTAGACGCCATCCTGGCGGCCGTGCATGACCCCGGCCACGGTGGGGTAGGGGTCGACGATGACCATCATCTCGAGCTGCTGCATGGCCTTCTGCATCTCGGGGCCGCGGGTCTGGGAGTTGACCGCATGGCCCCAGTAGAACATCGCCTTGAGGCGGGTCCGCTGGGAGATGTCCTCCTCCTGCTCGAGAACGCCATCGATCCAGCGCGAGACCGTGATGCCGCTGGAGTGCATCGGCTTGCCGTCGACGTATTCGTTCTGGTCGAAACGGCTCTGGAGCCACTCGTAATCGAGGTCCCAGACGCCTGCCCAGTGCTTCCAGGCGCCCTCGGAGAGGCCGTAGTAGCCGGGCAGCGAGTGGGACATCAGGCCGAGGTCGGTGGCGCCCTGGACGTTATCGTGGCCGCGGAAGATGTTGGCGCCGCCGCCGGATTTGCCGATGTTGCCCAGCGCCAGCTCCAGGATGCAGTAGGCGCGGGTGTTGTTGTTGCCGGTGGTGTGCTGGGTGCCGCCCATGCACCAGACGATGCAACCCGGACGGTTCTCGGCCAGTCGGCGCGCGGTATCGCGCATGGTCTCTTCCGGCACCCCGGTGATGTTTTCCACCACCTCCGGCGAAAAGGTCGCGACCTCCTCGCGCACCTGGTCCATGGCGTAGACCCGCTGATCGATGTACTGGCTATCCTCCCAGCCGTTCTCGAAGATGTGCCACAGAAGGCCCCAGATGAAGGCCACGTCGGAGCCGGGACGGAGCCTCACGTAGCTGTCGGCCTTGGCGGCGGTGCGCGTGAAACGAGGATCGACGACGATGATCTCCGCCTGGCTCCGCTCCTTGGCCAGCAGGATGTGCTGCATGGCGACCGGATGCGCCTCGGACGGGTTCGAGCCGATGAACATGATCGACCGGCTGTTCTGGATGTCGTTGAGCGAGTTGGTCATCGCCCCGTAGCCCCAGGTGTTGGCGACCCCGGCCACGGTCGTGGAGTGACAGATGCGCGCCTGGTGGTCGGTGTTGTTGGTACCGGCCAGGGCGGCGAATTTGCGCATCAGGTAGGCCTGCTCGTTATTGAACTTGGCCGAGCCCAGCCAGTAGATGCTGTCGGGTCCGTGCTGCTCCGTCAGCGCCAGCACCTTGTTGCCGATCTCCTCGATGGCATCCTCCCAGCTCAGGCGCTGCCACTCCCCACCGACCAGCTTCATGGGGTACTTGAGGCGACGGCTGGAGTGGCCGTGCTGACGCAGCGAGGCGCCCTTGGCGCAGTGAGCGCCGCGGTTGATGGGGTGATCGAAGGCCGGTTCCTGCTTGGTCCAGACGCCTTCCTGCACCTCGGCATAGACGCCGCAGCCCACCGAGCAGTGGGAGCAGACGGTCCGTTTCGTTTCGACCGGGGCATCGGACCAGGCGGTCTTCTCGGCCGCCTCGGCACGCTGCATCATCGGCGCGCCCATGAAGCCAGCGGCGGCGAGCCCGCCGGTGGTGGCCCCGCTGCGCTGGAGGAACTGGCGACGGGAAATGCCCAGCCCGCTGGCCCTCGGCGTATCGGATTTAGGTGTCAAACGCATGGCATCGCTCTCCTGGCTCGGGGCCGTCAATCACGCAGGGTGGCGTAAAAGGCTCGAATATGGGGCGTTTCCCGGTACTCACGAGAAGGCTCGCTCTGCGGGGCTTCGGGCTTGGTATCGGCCTGGGCCAGGGTGACGTGGCCGACCGCGGCCGCCGCGCCGGCGGCCGCGGTGCCGACGCCGAGGGTCTTGAGAAAGCGCCGGCGCTGCGGGTTGCGTGTGCTGGGCATGGGGATCTCTCCTGTGTCTCGCTGCTCTGGCCCTGACGGGCTCTGTCGTTATGGTGCTGTCACGGTGTGCTGTGCGGCGTCAGGGTTCGACGATCCGCACCGGATGCTGTTGAGTCTGTGCCTCGAGGCGTCGTCCCTCCTGCTCGATGAAGGCCTGACCGAGCTGCCCCAGGCGCGCCTGGAAAGGGGTGTCGACCCGGCCGAGGTCGGCGAGGCAGTCCGCGGCCCAAGGGGCGAGATGGGCCATGAAGAAGCGGGCCTCTTCCGGGGAGCGAGCCTCGATCAGCATCGCCATCACCTCCGCTAGCGCGGCGAGGTGGTCCTCGGGGTCGTGGCTGTGCTCGGCGCGCTGGAACCCCAGCGCCTTGAGGTCCCGGCGCAGCGCGACCAATGCTGCGTCCATCAGCTCGCCGTTGCGGTACCAGGAGGCGTAGGGCGTGACGTCGCCCTGCACCACCCCGACAAGGTGGCGGAAGTGGGCGCGTGCCTGCTCCTCGGCGGTGGTGTCGCGCGCCGCCTCGATCAGTGCCCCCCAGCGCTCGGCGAGCAGGGTGCCGTCGGCCTCGACCTCCAGCCCCGCCAGCCAGTCGAGCAGCGCGGCATCCGGAGCCTCGCGCAGTAGCCTTGCCAGCAGCCGGTAGACATCGGCTCGCAGCGCATCGCTTTCATTCAGCTCGTTCATGCGGTCATACCTTCAGCTGCGATTCGGGATTGCGGGCCATGTCCTGCCAGACGTCCTTGACGCGACAGTCTTCGCACATCTCCAGGCGGGCCAGGGCGTCGCCGGCGAAGTAGGGGTGGTTGGCGAGTTTGGCCTTGATGGTCTCGACGGTGCTGACGGTGGCGAAGGGCTTGCCGCAGCGGATGCACGGGAAGGCGGGCTCCTCGTGGCGAACCTCGCGCTCGCCGCGCTGGGCGTCGGCCAGGAAGCCGGGGTGCAGGGTGATCGCCTGTTCCGGACAGGCCTCGGCGCAGAGCCCGCACTGCACGCAGTCGGCCTCGCGAAAGCTCAGCAGCGGGCTCGTGTCGCCGGCGGCCAGCGCCGGCGTCGGGCAGTTGGACACGCAGGCCATGCACAGGGTGCAGGCGTCGCGATCGACCACGATGTCGCCATAGGCGGCGCCGGACGGCATCCGGTGGCGCTGGCCGTCGGGGGCTCCCAGGCTCGCCAGATGCTCGAGCACGGCGTTGAGCCGGCGGCGCTTGTCATGGCCTTCCAGCACCGGCGGCGTCTGCGTCAAGGGCGGCTCGAGCGGCAGGGCATCGCGGGCCGCCGCGTCACCGGCCGCGAGGACGACGATTCGATCGGGCGAGTGGCCAAGGGCCGTCAGCAGGACGCGCGCCTGGGCGAGCTGGTCGTCGATGAAACGGGTCAGGCGCTCGGGCATGCGCGGATGGCGCTGGATGCGGACCTCGGCCGCGCCGGCGGCCAGGGCCGTCAGCCACTGATCGTGACCGGCGGCACCGAGCTCCTCGAGGGGCACGTCGAGCACATGGCCCGCCGCTTCGCCCTCGGCCTCCAGGTCGCTCGTCTCGGCGAAGCGCACCACCGGCGCCGTGCCGCTGGCCTCGCGGTAGGCGGCGAGCCAACCCAACAGGGTGTCCTGCTGGCGGGCGGTCTCGGGCAGGCGAAACTGGATGGCCCCCGTGGGACAGGCGCTGCTGCAGCTGCCCACGCCGTGGCAGCGGAAGGGGTCGATCTCGATCCACGCCTCGATGCGGCCCTGGTGGCTTTTGACGGCATCGGCGGGGCAAACGTCGAGACAGCGGGTGCAGCCCGTGTTGCCGCTGCTTGCATGGGCGCAGAGGTCGTTGTCGATCTGGAAGTAACGTGGCTTGTCGAATTCGCCGACCAGCCCGGCGAAAGCCTCGAGACGCTCGTCGCGCTCCGCGTCCTGCCAGTCCATGGCAACGTAGCCGGGCGGGGGGAGCTCGAGGGTGAGGGCCGGCGTCGCACCAAGATCGAGGATCAGGTCGAAATGCGCGCGCTCGGCAAGCGCCCGGGCGAGGTCCAGCGCGCCGTCGCCATCGGGCACGCTGACGTTGAAGCGTCCCAGATAGCCCTCGATGGTCAGTGCCCGCGCCTGGGCGCGTGATAGCGACTGGTAGGCGAGATGGGCGGTAGCGGCGAGCAGGGCCTCGTGTTCTTCATCACTGCCGGCGTCGCTGCCGGCATCCTCATGGAGGGGGTCGGTGACCAGCAGGACGGGAGTCGCGAGTCCCTTTGCCATCAGGGCGCTGGCGGCACGCCGCACGCTGCGCTCGTCACCGAGAATCAGGGCGTGGCCGTCACTCTGATAGCTGACGCGGGCGGGGCTGAGATTGACGGGCCAGGAGACGCGACGTCGTGCGGCTTCTCTGGCCTGCCGGTTGCGGTCGTCGTCTACCGGCATCAGTTCGATGTGCTGGTTCATGCAGCCTCACGGTTGCGTGCGTGCTGTGGGTGCCTTGTCGTTCTTTTTATTGGCTGATCATCAAGTCTTGGTCGAATTTGCAGGGCTTGCAAACGCTCCCTTGGTCTAATCCTGCCCCTCGGAGGATGTCCTCATCGCGGTAGCGGCGGTGCTCCGGGCGTATCTCGAGCGGATCGCCATGCCGCCTGTCTGCCTTAGTGACGTGACTCAGGCGCTCGTTGATCTGAATGAGACGCCGACGCGGGGCCGTATGAGGAATCATCGGCCTCTTGCCTGTTTCCCTCATGCGCTGCGGTCTCTTCTTCGTCGGTCGACTCATCCTGTTCGAGGTCGTTCGGATCTGTGTCCGTCTGATCTGTCTCTGTCGACACGTTATCGGCCCTTGCCGCGTCTTCTGCCGTCTCGTCGTCGGGCGTCCGGCGGGTCCACTGGCGCAGCCGTTCGGCCACGTCTTCGGCCAGCGGCTTCAGCTTCTCCCGGAAGTCATCGTCATAGTCGTCGAGCCCATCTCGCACGCCGTAGTGGCTGGCGGCGAAGAGGCGACGCAGGGCGCGCTTGCGAAGGCCGGCGCTGACGCCCGAGACCAGGTAGGCCTTGATATCGCTGCCCGGCGGCAGGGTGTCGGGGTCGGGCAGGGTGTGATCGAGGCTGCCCGGCTCGAGGGTCTCCGGTGAGTCGTCCTCGCGAGCGCCTTCCTCTCGGACGTCTTGGCCGTCGGCCCCGAGCGGCCACTCGCCCTCGGCGGATGCCGAGGAAGCCGGAGCCTCCTGCGTGTCGCCGCGCTTGAGGCGCGACCAACGCTCCAGCCGGCTCATGACTCGATCTCCCGGGCGCGACCGGCGCCCTTGCGCTTCTTCTTTCGGTCCTCCTCAGGCGCTTCGCCGTGGTGGGCGAGGTAGGCCTCGATCCAGGCCTGGATGGCGAGCGGCATATCGACCTCGAGCACGCGATGCTCGCCGTCGAGCCAGCCGGCGGCGACGTCCTGGCTGGCGGTGATGGCATCGGGGCTCGGCGTCCCACCCGCCTCGCCGGCTCGCACGAATAGTCGCGGCGTGCGGCTCGTCAGGTTGAAACGGTAGGCCGCACGCTCGGTCATGTAGAGCTGCAGACTCAGCCGGCAGGAACCGGTATCACCGGGCGCGAGATCCGCTATGCGCCAGCGGGTCGTGGTAAAGCCCTTGATGGTGAGCGGCTCGCCGACGACCTCGAAGCTCAGGGAACGAGTGCTGCTGGTCGACGCCATGGGTCAGTCTCTCCGGGGCCGTGCGTGGTGAGGACGCGTGTCGCGATGACTCGTCGTATGTCGACATCTGGTAATGGCAAAGAGTGCCGACAGTCCCAATAATATAGAATTTTCTGATGTAAAGGTCACTGCTGACTGTCAATGAACCTTTACATAGTAAAGACAGCGTCGGTCGGGAGTGCCATCATCGAGAATCAACGTTCTGTCGAGGAGCCGTGGATGCACGACATCAGCCTGAGCCGGGCGCGCCTGCCCGCCACCCTGGAAATCGAGGTGCTGAACGAGTTCGGCGAGCCGCAGTGCCAGGCGATCGCCGCGGAACGGGCCCTCACCGTCTATCTGAACAGGCGCGAGATCGTCACGCTCATGACCCTCGGGGCCGATCCGGAGGCGCTGGTGGTGGGCTACCTGCGCAATCAGGGGCTGCTCGGTGAGGCGCGGGATCTGCAGGCGGTGCAGGTGGATTGGGAGGTCGAGGCGGCGGCGGTCGTGACCCGTCGCCTGCCGGAGGATCTGGAGGAGCGCCTGGGCCAGCGCACCGTGACCACCGGCTGCGGCCAGGGTACGGTCTTCGGTCGGCTGCTCGAGGCGACCGCGCTAAGCCCGCTGCCGGCCACGGTGATGCGCCAGTCGGTGCTTTATCGGCTGCTGGATAACCTGGGGGCTTATAACGAGACCTATCGCAGCGCCGGCGCGGTGCATGGCTGTGCGCTGTGCCGCCAGGAGGCGGTGCTGGACTTCGTCGAGGACGTGGGGCGCCACAATGCCGTGGATACCCTGGCGGGGCGTCAGTGGCTCGCCGAGGCCGACAGCGGCGACGCCGATATCTTCTACACCACCGGGCGCCTGACCTCGGAGATGGTGCTCAAGGTGGCGCAGATGGGCATCGGCGTGCTGGTGTCACGCTCGGGCGTCACCCAGAAGGGCGTGGAGCTGGCCGAGCGCTTCGGCGTGTTGCTGATCGCTCGCGCCAAGGGGCGTCACTTCCAGGCCATCCACAGCGCGGGAAGGCTCGAACTCGACGCGATACCGACACGCCGCCCGGGTGACCGGGCCCGAGCCTGAGGTGTTGGTCGTGAGGCTTCGAACTGAGGTGGCGAAAGTGAATCTCTAGCGTTGACTGCTCCCCTCCCTGAAGGAAGGGGATTCCCAATTCACCGAGAACTGGACACGGAGACAGGCTCCATGCCGCTTACATTCTCTCCAAGGGCTAACACCGCCAGCCCGGCGGCTTTGATGTTGACCGCGGCGTTCTCGTCGCGGTCGTGTTCGGCTCCGCATTCGGGGCATGTCCAAGTGCGAATGTGCAGCGGCATTTCGGGCATCACATGCCCGCAGTCCGCGCATAGCTTGCTCGACGGATACCACTGGTCGATGGCCGACACCTGCCGGCCCGCCCAGGAGGCCTTGTATTCCACCTGCCGGAGGAACTCACCCCAGCCAGCATCGCTGATCGCCTTGGCAAGCCGAGGGTTGCGCAGCATGTTCTTCACCTTGAGGGACTCGACGCAGATCACTTGGTTTTCGTTGACGATCTGGCGGGACAGCTTGTGCAAGCGGTCCATGCGGCAATCGGAGATTCTGGCGTGAAGGCGCGCGACTTTCTGCCGGGCCTTGGCACGATTCTTCGAGCCGAGCTTTTTCTTGCTCAGCCCTCGCTGTGCCTTGGCCAGCCTCGCCGCGTACGTCGCCGTATGGCGGGGATTGCCGATTCGACGCCCATCGCTGGTGACGAACAGGTCTTTCAGGCCGAGGTCTATGCCCACCATCTTCGGAGTGACAGGCAACTCCTCGGGTGTGAACTCGCACAGGCAGCTAACGAAGTAGCGTCCCGCCGAGTCCTTGGAAACAGTTACGGTAGACGGTTCGCTGGGTAGCTCGCGGCTCCAGCGAATCGCCAACGGCTCCTGGCACTTGGCCAGGAACAGCTTGCCGTCGCGGTATGTGAACGCCGAGCGCGTGAACTCCGCCGACTGGCGGTGCCGTTTGCTCTTGAAGTTCGGGTAGCGGGCTCGGCCCTCGAAGAAGTTCTTGAAGGAGGTCTGTTGATGGCGAAGGCACTGCTGAAGCGGCACCGAGCTGACTTCATTGAGGAAAGCGGTTTCCTCCGCTTTCTTCATCCTCGACAACTCAGCGTTCGCCGCCACGAACCCGATCTTTTCTCGATGTTCACGGTAGGCGTCGGTGCGATAGCGAAGCACCGCGTTGTAGACGAAACGCACACACCCGAACGTCCGGGCCAGGAGCTGCTCCTGTTCAGGCGTGGGATAGAAGCGGTATTTGTAGGCGCGTTTCGCCATATCAATACTGTATAAAAAATCATGCATGGATGGCAACCACCAAAGAAGGAGGCAGCGAGAACAGGGTCGTCCTGGCGGACGACGCGCTATCCCTCCCCGCACTCAAAGTACGGGGTATCTCGCGCAAAATCTGATGAAGACTCAGGGGGTGCCGTCGCCCCGGGTACAGACCGACAGCACGACGGCGTCGGCGTCGCTGGTCGACACCAGAGCGTGCCCCATGGCGCTGTCGAAGTAGATGCTGTCGCCGTCGGTCAGGCTCAGCGGCTCGTAGTACTCGGTATAGAGCCGGATCTCCCCCTCGAGCACCATGAGGAACTCCTCGCCGTCGTGGCGCACCCATTCGGTGAACTCGTCGAAGGCGCGGGCCCGCACGATGGTCTTGAACGGGATCATGCGCTTCTGGGCGAGCTCGCAGCTGAGCAGCTCGTGTTCATAGGTCGGGGTGGGGTGGCGCTCACCGTGGCCGCGACGCGTCAGGTCGCGACGCCCCATGGTGCGGGCCTGGACCTTGGGCGGCGAGAGCAGTTGGGGCAGGTCGATACCCAAGCCGTCGATCAGCTTCTGCACCGCGGAGAAGGTCGGCGAGATCTGGTCGTTCTCGATCTTGGAGAGCGTCGAGCGTGCGAGTCCGGTGCGCTGGCTGACGTCCTCCAGCGTCCACTGGTTGGCCAGGCGGATCTCCTTTACGCGCTCGCCCAGGCGCAGCGGTTCGACGAAGGGCTTGCGGCCGGCGGCGATGCGCAGCGCGGCACCCTGATCGGTGGTGGCGGTCATGCGTGGATCACTGTTAATTCACTATTGGAAACGAGGTTTCCTCAAGCCTATCACACCCGCCGGGGCCGCCGCCCCACCGTCGGCGTTCATCGGCGCCTTTTGCTCCCGTCATCCATGCTTGCCCGTTTCCCACCGGCGAGAAACATCAATCAGCCTTTGAACGGGAGGCCGAGTAGGGCGGTGAGGTGGGCCTCGGCGCTGCGCCCCAGGGAGTCCAGGTCGTAGCCGCCTTCCAGCACCGAGACCAGGCGGCCGTCGGCATACAGCGCGGCGATCTCCAGCGCCAGGTGAGTGACCCAGTAGAAGTCCTCGTCCTCCAGGCAGAGCTCGGCCATGGGATCCTCGCGGTGGGCGTCGAAGCCCGCCGAGACCAGCACGATATCGGGCTTGAAGGCGTGCAGGGCGGGCAGCCAGTCGTCCTCGATGGCGCGACGGAAGGCGGCGCTGTCGGTGCCGCCCGAAAGCGGCGTGTTGACCACGTTCTGCCACTCGCTGCGCAGGTAGCGCCAGGGGTAGAAGGGGTACTGAAAGCTGGTGCAGACCAGCACCTCGGGGTCATCCTTGAAGATGTCGATGGTGCCGTTGCACTGGTGGACGTCGAAGTCGAGGATCGCGACCCGTCGCGCCCCATACTTCGCTCTCGCGTGGGCGGCGCCCACCGCCACGTTGTTGTAGAAGCAGAAGCCCATGGCGTCGGTAGCCTCGGCATGGTGGCCGGGCGGGCGCACCGCGCAGAAGACGTTGTCGGCCTGGCGGCGAAACACCTGGTCGACGCCCCGCACCACCGCGCCGGCGGCCATCTTCGCCGCCGTGAGGCTGTCGGGGTTCATCATGGTGTCGCTGTCCAGGGTGACGATGCCCTGCTCCGGCACGCACTTGTCCAGGGCGCGCAGGTGGCGCAGGGGGTGTACCCGGGCCAGCTGCTCCTCGGTCGCCTCCTTGGCATCCGACTGCATGGTCTGCTGCAAGACACCGGACAGCATCAGGCGCGCGCGGATGGCGTCCAGGCGCAGGGGGCTCTCGGGATGTTCGGGTCCCATGTGGTGCAACTGACAGTCTGGGTGCGTAATGTAGGCGGTGATCATGCGCTGGCTCCGGAAAGGCTGAAGTCACCTTAATCGTGACGGCCGGTTGCCGGACAGTGTCCATAAGTCGTAAACGCACGGGGCGAGCCCCGCGCAGGGAGGTCCTGGCTTGAGCACGCGCTTTCTTCGCCACTTCTTCGAGCCCGGCACCATCGCGGTGATCGGAGCGTCCGAGAAGCCCCACTCCATGGGTGGCCTGGTGATCCGCAACCTTCGCGAGGGCGGCTTTCCCGGCAGCGTCTGGGCGGTCAACCCCAAGGGCTACGACGCGGTCTTCGAGGCGCCCTGCGTCACCCGGGTGTCGCATCTTCCCGAGGTGCCGGACCTCGCGGTGATCTGCTCGCCGGTCGAGACCGCGCCCAAGCTGATCGAGACCCTGGGCCGCTTCGGCGTCAAGGCCGCGCTGGTGCTCTCCGGCGGCGCTCACCTAGACCGCGACCATGGCGACAAGGGCTCGATCCGCAGCCGCATGCTCGGCGCGGCCCGGGCCTCGGGCATCCGCGTGCTCGGCCCGGAGTGCATGGGGCTGATCGTCCCCGGCCGCAAGCTCAACGCCTCTTACGCCAGCCAGCCGGTGAAGGCCGGCCGCGTGGCCTATCTCGGCCAGTCGGGCATGCTCGGCAACGCCATGATCGACTGGGCCGCCGGCCGCGGCATCGGCTTCTCCCACCTGCTGACGGTGGGCGACAGCGTCGATGTGCTGCTGCCCGACCTGATGGACTACATCAACCAGTTCTCACCGGCCCAGGCGATCCTGCTCCACCTCGAGCGCATCATGGATGCCCAGCACTTCATGACCGCGCTGCGCGATGCGTCACGCAACCGCCTGGTGCTGGCCATCAAGAGCGGGCGCACCGCCGAATCCGACATCTCGGGCCTTCCGCCGACGCCCGGCGTGGCCAATCGCGACCAGATCTTCGATGCGGCCTTCGCCCGGGCGGGGGTGGTGCGGGTCAATGACTCCGACGAGCTGTTCGATGCCCTGGAGACGCTGTCGCGGATGAAGCCCTTGAAGGGCGATCGGCTGGCCATCGTCTCCAATGGCCTGGGCCCGGCGATGCTCGCCATCGATAAGCTGATCAATGCCGGGGGCAGGCTCGCCAGCTTCAGCGAGGAGACCCGCGACGCCCTGCGCCGCGACGACTTCGACATGAGCAAGCCCGGCGAGAACCCGGTGGACCTGGGTGGCAACGCCACCCCGGAACGGCTCGTGGAGGCGCTGGAGATCGTGGCGGCCGACCGCGGCGTCGACGCCGTGCTGGTGGTGCATGCCCCGACGCGGCAGGCCCCGTCGAAGACCACCGCCCAGGCGATCATCGCCGCCCGCAAGCGCTTCCGGCGCAACCTGCTGACCAGCTGGATGGGCCTGCACGAGGCGCTGTCGGCCCGGCACGAGTGCAACCTGGCGGGCATTCCCACCTATCTCAGCCCCGAGAAGGCGGTCAAGGCCTTCATGCATATGGTGGACTACCAGCGCGTGCAGGCGCTGCTCCAGGAGATTCCGCCGAGCCTGCCCTTCGCCACGACCCCGGAGATCCGCCGGCGCTGCCGGCAGCTGATCGAGGAGGCCCGCGAGGCGGGGCGCGAGACCCTCTCGCATTCCGAGACGGCGCAGGTGCTCGAGGCCTACGGGCTGCCGGTGGCGCCGAGCCGCTATCCCCAGACGCCGGAGGAGGCGGCCGAGGCGTCGGCCGCCTTCGATGGGCCCATGGCCCTCAAGGTGGTTCACGAGGGCAACTGCCGTCCCTTCCGCTATCGCCAGCACCCCCATAAGATCTCCGCCGGCCTGCTCCAGGATCTGGCGACCCCGGAACAGGTCGCCGAGGCGGTGGTTCGCCTGGGCGACCGGGTGCAGGAGAAGTTCCCGGACTTCGCGGTTCGCGAGTACTGCCTGCAGGCCATGCAGCGCGGCAAGCACTCCATGCAGCTGTGCGCTGGCATCACCCGCGACCCGGTGTTCGGTCCGGTGATCGTGTTCGGTATCGGCGGCTACAAGGTCAATATCCTGGCCGACCGGCAGGTGGCGCTGCCGCCGCTCAACATGAGCCTGGCGGCGGACGTGGTGGGGCGCACCCACGCGGCGCGGCTGATTCGCGAGCACTCCAACCATCCCGAGCGCGACCTCGAGCGGCTCTGCAAGCTGCTGGTGACCCTGTCGCAGATGGCCAGCGACCTGCCGCAGCTGCGCGGGCTGGAACTCAACCCGCTGGTGCTGAACCGCGATGGCCTGCTGGCCGTGGACTTCGCCATGGACCTCGGCATCCCGGCGCGTTTCGCGATCATGCCCTATCCCGAGGAGCTGCGTGAGTGGTTCACGCTGAAGAACGGCTGGGAAGTCGAGGTGCGCCCGATCCGCGCCGAGGACGCGCCGCTGATCACCCGCTTCCACGAGCAGCTCTCCGAGGAGAGCATCCGCTTTCGCTATTTCCACAACAAGGCCGACCTCACCCAGCGGGACCTGTCGATCCTCTCGCACATCAACTACGACCGGCAGATGGCCTTCATCGCCGAGCACCGGGGCGAGAACGGCGCCAAGGAGATGCTCGGCGTGGTGCGGGTATGGAACGATCCCGACAACATCCGCACCGAGTTCTCGGTGATCATCCGCGACGACCTGCAGGGGCTGGGCATCGGCAGCCTGCTGATGAAGAAGATGATCGGCTACTGCCAGAGCGTCGGCACCCTGGAGATGATCGGCAAGATCATGGTCGACAACCATCCGATGCGCTCGCTGATGAAGCACCTGGGCTTCCGCCTGCGCTACAACATGGAGGAGCAGGTGGTGGACGCCGTGCTGCGCCTCAACGAGCCGGAGAGCGAGTGGCAGCGCCACCGCCTGGAGAGCCAACCGGACTGACGCCGGCGCTCGCTGGCCCTGAAAAGAGCGCGGCCCCCGCCATGACGGGGGCCGCGTTGGTTCGGACCGATGTGGCCGTGCAGGTGCCGGCTCGGAATCAGGGCGCCAGGCGGAAGCGGTGCCAGCTGCCGTCGCGGCGCTCGTAGCGCAGGCGGTCGTGGAGCCGGCTCGGCTGTCCCTGCCAGAACTCGATCATGTCGGGGATCACGCGGTAGCCGCCCCAGTGAATCGGGCGGGGAATCTCCTGCCCCTCATAGGCATGCTCGAAGCGCTGTTCGCGCTGAGCGAGCCAGCTGCGGTCGGGGATCACCACGCTTTGGGTGGCGACCCAGGCGCCCAGCTGGCTGCCGCGGGGACGGCTGGCGAAGTAGGTGTCGGACTCCTCCGGGCTGACCTGCTCGACCCGGCCCTCGACGCGCACCTGACGGGAGAGGCCGGGCCACCAGAACACCAGCGAGGCGTGTGGCACGTTGGCGAGCTCGCTGCCCTTGTGGCTGTGGTAGTTGGTGAAGAACACCATGCCCTTCTCGTCGGTGCCCTTGAGCAGCACGATCCGGGCGTGTGGGCGTCCCTGGCTGTCGGCCGTGGCCAGGGTCATGGCGTTGCCGTCGCTGCCCTCGGTGTCGAGCGCCAGGGTCAGCCATTCGTCGAACAGCGTCATGGGCTCGTCGGGTGAGTCTGCCTCGTCCAGCTGACCACCCTCATAGTCGCGCCGAATATCGGCAATGTTGCGTGTCATGACCGTCTCCTTGAAGTTTGTGCCATGGTCGCCGGTCGTCGGGCCGAGCTCAATGCCCTGGATCAACGGGCCATGTAAAAGTCTTCCCCAAGCTTACGGCGTCCAGCCCAGCTGCACCATGGCCATGTAGGCGCCGGTCCCCCCGGCGATCGACAGCAGGGCATGGCGCCGCCACAGGTGCAGCCCCACCACCGTCAGCGAGGCGAGGATCAGCGGCCAGCCGTCGGGGGCGACGTTCAGGCGACCGTCGGCCAGGGGGCGAAAGTCGCGCAGCGCATAGATCACCAGGATCATCATCACCGCCGGCGGCAGGTAGCGCCCCAGGTGCAGGATCAGCGGGTGTTCCGCCTGGCGGGCCAGAGCCACGAACGGCAGTACGCGGGTGGCGAAGGTCGCCCCGGCGCAGACGGCGATGAAGACCAGCAGCTCGACGGTGCTCATGGGGTCAGGGCCTCGCGTGGTGTCTGACGGCGGCGGTGGTCGATCAGCAGCACCAGGGTGGTCGCCCCGATGGCGCCCAGCAGCAGGTGGCGGTCGGGCAGCAGCAGCACGGCGCCGATGCCGGTGGCCAGCGCGATCGCGAAGGGCAGCCACTGGCGCAGCCGCCGGGCCTGCTCCAGCGTCAGCACGATGAACAGCGCCGTCAGGGCGAATTCGATGCCGCGGCTGTCGAACTCCAGGGTGGTGCCGATCAGCACGCCCGCCACGCTGCCCAGCACCCACCAGAGCTGGTTGAGCAGGCAGAGGCGAAAGGCCTGGGCATGGTTCAGCTCTCGCTCCCCGCCATGGGTGGTCAGCAGCGAGTAGGTCTCGTCGGTCAGCGCGAAGATGAGATAGGGCTTGCGCCAGCCGGCGCCCTGGAAGCGCTTGAGCAGCGAGAGACCGTAGAAGAGATGGCGGGAATTGAGCATCAGGGTGGCCACGGCCACCTCCACCAGGCCCGCCCCGGCGGCGAGCAGCGCCACAGCGAGAAACTGACCGGCCCCGGCGTAGATCACCAGCGACATCAGTAGCGCTCCCCAGACGGGGATGCCGACCTCGATGGCGAGGATGCCGAAGGCCGCCCCCAGCGGCAGGTAGCCGAACATTACCGGCAGGGTCGTGACGCTGGCCTCATGCCAGGCATGGCGCTTTTGCACCCTGGACCTCCTTGTCGTCGTGTGCGGGGGCGATAAGACGGCCTCAGGCGAGCTATTATGGGTTGTCTCGCCCCGTGTCTCGCCCAGAGGCAAGGATATACTATTGCAGGAAGGCAAGGAGCCAGCAACATGCACCGCGTGAGAGTCTGGGATCTGTCGATTCGCCTGTTTCATTGGGCGTTGGTGAGCGCCGTGGCGCTGTCCTACTACACCATGAAGATGGGGGGAGCCCCCTTCGTCTTTCCCGTCGAGATCCATGCCCGGGCCGGCCTGGTGGTGCTGGGACTTCTGCTCTTTCGCTGGGGCTGGGCGCTGGCGGGGAGCCACCACGCCCGGGTTCACCACTTCCTGTACGGGCCGCGAGCGGTGCTGGGCTATCTTCGGGCCCTGTGGCGCGGCGCGCTGCCGCCCTATGCCGGCCACAATCCCCTCGGCGGCCTGGCGGTCGTGGTGATGCTGGTGTCGCTGAGCGTGCAGGCGATCAGCGGGCTCTTCTTGAGCGACGACGTCTTCTTCCAGGCGCCACTCTACGACTGGGTCTCCACGGCGACCAGCGATACGCTGCGCACCCTGCACCACTGGAACGGCCAGCTGCTGCTCGGGCTGATCGGCCTGCACCTGGTAGCGCTGCTGATTCATCGATGGAAGGGTGAACGGCTGGTCGGCGCCATGATCCATGGCACCAAGCGGCTGCCCGGCCCTGCCCACGACGGACCTGCCTACGAGGGCGCAGCGACCCAGGGCAAGCCGTGGCGCGCGGCCGGGCTGATGCTGGTGGCCGCGGGGGTGGTGTCCTGGCTCTGGCAGCTGTGACGGTCGGGCCGCGATCGGTCGAGCCGCGTTCGGTCGGGCCGCGTTCGGTCGGGCCGCGGTGACGCGCTGACAGCGCTAACGAGAAGGCGGCCCGTGGGCCGCCTTCTCGTTTCATTGCATTCTGAGATCGGCTCACTCGGCCTTGTAGTTATCGTGACACCCCTTGCAGGTATCGGCGACCGCCGCGACCTGGCGGCGCATGGCGGTGAAGTCGTCTCCTTGGGCGAGCTCGGCCAGGGTGGCGGTTTCCTCGATCATGGCCTGCTGGCGGGACTCGAAGTCTTCCCAGTCGTCGGCGATATCGGCCAGGGCGGCGGTATCCACCCCGTGGCCGTCGCCCCGCAGGGAGCCCTCGACGAAACCTTCCCAGGGCAGAGGGGCCACGGCGGCGAGGTTCTCGGCACGGCGGGCGAACTCCTCGGCGTCGTAATCGACCTTGCCTTGCGCCATGTCGCCCAGCGGGCCGATCTGCCAGCCGATCACGCCCAGAGCGTCCTGGCGATACTCGATGGCCTTGTCGACATCGGCGGCGTGGCTACTGGTGGCGCCGAGGAGCGCAAGGGTCAGGGCGGCGGTGGCGATGAAGGGTCTGCGCATCAGGGTCATCACGATCTCCTTTTCGTGTCGGGGAAGGACCGGTCGTCGAGCGACGAACGGCCCCGCCCAGCCTAGCATTTTTCGTCTCCGCCGCTAGCCGGCCCGCAGCTGGCGGCTGCGGAATCGCGCGTAGCCCATGCAGCCGGTGAACAGCGCCAGGGAGACCAGCGCCTCGGCACCGCCGCGCAGCCCCTGGCCGGGCAGGGTGGCCACCATCACGCCCTGGGTGAAGTAGAGCAGGCTGACGAAGGAGAGCCAGGCATGGCCGCGTGGGCGACGGGCGATGATCGACGGCAGGAAGAGCACCAGCGGCAGCACGAAGGCTACCAGCGGCACCAGGGGATTGCCGTCGGTACTGACGATCGCCCCGCGATAGACCATCAGCGCCAGCAGGACGGCGTAGCTGCCGAGCACCAGGCGGCGCGAGGCGTCGGTCAGGTGGTCGAGGCCCTTGCGGGCCTCCAGTCCTTCCAGCCACTGTCTCATTTGGCCTCCCGGCGCGCGGCCTCAAGGGCCAGGGCGAGGCGCGCCACGCGCTTGCCCTGGGCGAAGGCCAGCGTGCGCTCATGCTCGTCCAGCGGACGGTCGCTGCGCGTGCCGGCCAGGTGACTGGCGCCGTAGGGCGTGCCGCCGCCCTCGGTCTTCATCAGCTCGATCTCGCTGTAGGGCAGGCCGGCGTACACCATGCCGTGGTGCAGCAGCGGCAGCAGCATCGAGATCAGCGTGGTCTCCTGGCCGCCGTGCAGGCTGGAGGTGGAGGTGAAGGCGGTGGCCGGCTTGTCGACCAGGGCCCCGCCCAGCCACAGCTCGCTGGTGCCGTCGATGAAGTACTTGAGCGGGGCGGCCATGTTGCCGAAGCGGGTCGGGCTGCCGATGGCCAGGCCTGCGCAGTGGCGCAGGTCGTCGAGGGTCGCATAGACGGCGCCTTGCTCGGGGATCTCGGGATCCACCGCCTCGCAGGTGGCCGAGACGGCGGGCACCGTGCGCAGGCGCGCATCGATGCCCGAGCACGCCTCGACGCCGGCGGCGAGGCGCTCGGCCATGGCGCGGGTGGCGCCGTGGCGAGAGTAGAAGAGAATCAGCACATACGGACGGTTTGCGGTCATGGGGGTTCCTGGGTGACCTGGAAGATCGGGCGGGCGAAGCTCAGTCGAGCAGGGCGCGGATGGCCTCGGGGGGGCGGCCGATGATGGCGCGGCGCCCGTCGTCGGCGATGGGGCGCTGCAGGATCCGCGGGTGGGCGAGCAGGGCCTCGACGACCTGGCGCGGGTTGTCGGCATCGGCCCCTCGTTCCTTCCACTCGCTCTCGTTCTGGCGCACCAGCTGCGAGAGGTCTCCCTCCAGACGCTGGATCAGGGCCTCGAGCTCGGCGGCGTCGAGCGGTTCATCCAGGTAGCGGCGCACCCGCACCTCGGACCCGGCTTCCTCGAGCAGGGCCAGGGCCTCGCGTGACTTGGAGCAGCGAGGGTTGTGGTAGAGGGTGATGCTGACCATGGAGACTCCTTGAACCCTGGTGAATGGCGCCATTGTAGAAGGCGGCGATGTAGGGCCACAACCCGGCCTGCCGCAATCTCGCCGGAGGGGCGCGGGTTATCCCGGCGCGTCGGCGGCGCCCTCTGGCAGGCGTCGATAGACCCAGGCCTGCGTGCCGTCGCGCAGTGTGAGGCGTACCCGTTCGTAGCGGATGCCCAGGCGCTCGTAGCGATCGAGGCGGGAAAGCTCCTCGGCATCGACCCGCAGCAGCAGGCCCTCCACCCGTTCCGACGGTGCCGGCGCGAGGTCCAGCCCCGTGCGCCGGAAGCCCTCCAGCACGACCGGTTCGGGATCGCCGGCGCGGCCATAGACCAGCCAGCGGATCGGGGCGTGGGTCAGGGTGCCATAGACGAAGACCCGGTGGGGACCCTCCTGGATCGGCGCCAGGTGGTCCGGCCGTTCGTAGGTGAAGGGACTGAGCATGGTCAGCCACAGCCAGCCGGCGATCGCCGCTGGGGCGATGAACAGGGGCAGGCCGATCAGTAGACGCGGGGAGGGCATGGGATGGACTCCGGGAGGATGCGAAAGACGGTGCTCATGCTGTCACAGCGTGACAGCGCGGGGCAGGGCGTCAATGCTCAGGCCAGAAAGTCCGCCAGTCTGGATGCCTGCCGGCGCACTCCCTCGAGGATGGGCTCGCCGGTCGCCGCCGGGAAGTCGGTGGGCAGGTCGGCAGCGAGGGTGTCGACGATGTCCTCGGCCGCGTCGGCGATTTCGCCCATCAGCGCGATGACGCGCTCGGTCGAGTAATCGACCTGGTGCGCGGTCGTTATGAAGTGTCGGGGCGTTATCCTCGACCAGCGGTAGTGGCGGTTTTTGCCTTTGAGGGCCATGGCCATCTTGGCGCGTTCGGCGACCATGCTGCCCTGGCGCATGAGCGGATAGGCCGAGATGACGTCGTACATCGGCGTCATGCGATAGGCGCTTCCCGGCTCGAGGAACAGGCTGAAGTTCTTAGCATGGCCGTCGATGGCGGCCAGCAGCCAGAACAGGATCTGGGCCTTGAAGAAACGTTCTCTATCTAGGCCGGCCTGCTGCGAGCCGCGCAGCAGACGCATGGACTGCGCGATCCCCGGACCGCCATCGCTCTCATACTTCAGCGCCGGAGCGATGCCCAGCGACTGACAGAAGTCCTCCTGGGGCAAGCGCATGAGCCAGGATCCGTCCCGCGACCAGCGCCGATCGAAACGCTCGACCACGAGGACTTCCTGGTCGCCGAAACGGGCGAGCTCGGTGCGGGCCACCGGAAGACCAAAGGCCTCCAGCAGGCGCAGGGACAGCCACTCGTTGGCGTTGCTCCGGCGCAGGTCGATGTTGCTGTGTTCGAGAAACCCAATCGGCAGCTTGAAGATATGGCTGGTGGGCGTGCTGCCGGTGGGGCGCTGCCAGCATCCCTGGTGCCAGAGTAGCGCCGTCTTCTCCTGGGCACCGGCTAGCGAGATGCGGAAATCCTGCCCCTCGGTCATGCCCAGCGGGGCGTCCTGGTAGCCGGATAGCAGCGTCTCGATGGCCGCTTCGTCGAGCGGCTCGGCGGTGACGGCATGGACGTCGCCGGCCGGGGCGTCTTCAGGGGTCAGCTGTATTGCGCCGACGCAGTCCCGGCCGATGCTGGCCAGCAGGTCGAAGGGGTGGCGCGTCGGCACACGGAAGCGGGCCTGCATGCGGGCACGAATCGCCTCCGAGTCGGGCAGCAGGTTATCGAAGAAGTTGTAGACCACCTCGCCGCGGTACGGCGCCGTGGTGAGCGGTAGCGACAGCGAGACCGCCCGGGCACCGGGGCGGTCGACCCATTCGGGGTGGTACCGGAAGGCCATGGCGCCGGAACGGGCCAGACTCAGGGTACCGATCTCGATGCCGTTCATCGCGACGGTGAGGTTCGCCATGGCCTACCACTCCTGATCCCAGCCCGCCTCGGGGGTTGCCGCCTCGTCGGCGCGGTTACGCTCGGTGACGTGGAGCTCCAGTTCGAGAGCCGACAGCAGCTTGAACAGCGTCTCGAGCCGGCTGCGTTCCGGATGGTGCTCGAAGCCGGAGACGGTCGCCTGCTTGATGCCAACCTGCTCGGCGGTGGCGTGCTGAGTCAGATGGCGGCGCTTGCGTGCATTCTTAAGCGATTGCGCGAGCATCTCGGGTGAGGTGATCTTCATAATATCCCTTCTAGAGGATAAGGAACTGATTATCCGCTAAAGCGGATAATAGCACAATATCCGCTGTGGCGGATATTTCCGCTATCATCTCGACATGCGATGGCCCTGAGCCCTTTGCTAGGATGAAATGTCTACTCAGCTGGCCAGGAGGTATGCCATGACGGACCTTCACGACGACGCCGATTTTCAGGCCCTGATGGGCGACGTGAAACCCCTGTCGCGAGGACAGGGTCGAGCGCATACCGGCCAGACCCACCGCGCGCCCAGCGAGGCGCAGCTGGCCCGGCGGGAGAGCGCGGCGGCCGAGACGCCGGGAGGCGATCTTCTCTCGACCGACTTCATCGACCTGATTCCGCCCTTCGATCCGCTGCACTTCCATCGCGACGGCATCCAGACCGCCGTGGTGGACCGCCTGCGCCATGGCGGCTATCCGGTCCAGGCCAGCCTGCACCTGCTGCGTCGGCCGCTGGAGGAGTGTCGCCGGCTGCTGCCGCCCTTCATCCGCGAGGCCTACGCCCACGACCTGCGCTCGGTGATGATCATTCATGGCCGTGGCCGCGAGATCGACAGCCCCGCGAACGTGCTGCGCTCCTGCCTGGCGAAATGGCTCCAGAGCCTCGACGAAGTCCAGGCCTTTGCCTCGGCGAGCCAGGCGGATGGCGGCCTGGGCGCCACCTGGGTGATGCTGCGCAAGAGCGAACGGGCGAAAGCCAACAACCGTGAGCGTCAGCAGAAGCGTCGCGGCTGAGTCGGGCCGCCGCTGTGTGTTAGATATGCGGCAGAGCAGAAAAACGACGCCGCCGGCCTTCGGGCCGGCGGCGTCGTTGGTTCGGGACGTTATGACAGCGGGCGCCCCGGTCAGGCCAGGGCGGGCTCCCGGAGACGGCCGGCGAGCTCGCGCAGGCGACGACGGAACAGCGGCTGCGGGTCGTCGGTTCCCGGCTGGTAGCCGCGGCTGAAGGTGGTCAGGGCGTTCAGCGCGTCCTCGACGATCTGATCCTCGCGCAGTGAGAAGGCGTTGACGCCGCAGCGCGACAGGTAGAAGAGCTGGTCGATCAGCACGTCGCCGACGGCGCGAATCTGGCCCGAATAGCCGTACCGCTCGCGCAGCAGCCGCGCGATGGAGTAGCCGCGGCCGTCGGTGAACTTCGGGAAGTCGACGCCGATCAGCGGGGCCTGAGCGAGCTCGGCGGCGAGTTCAGGCGTGAGCTCGGTGTCGCTGGGCAGCCAGGGCGCCAGGTCGGCGCGACGTCCGGCCGCCTGCCAGACATCCAGGCGAACCAGGGCCGGGCCCTCGGTCGGAGCGGTGTCGTCGTCGTGGCGGGCCCAGTCGGCCTCGACCGGGCGGCCATCGACGATCAGCGGACGAGTGACGGTCTGCTCAGGCATAGACACGCTCCTTGAAGGGTTTGAGGCCGATGCGGCGATAGGTGTCGAGGAAGGTCTCGTCGGGCTGACGGCTGCCGACATAGACCTGCAGCAGCTGGTCGATCACGCTCGGCACGTCCTCGCGGAAGAAGGAGGGGCCGAGGATCTTGCCGAGCGAGGCGCCATTGCCCTGGCTGCCGCCCAGCGAGATCTGGTAGTACTCCTCGCCCTTCTTGTCGACGCCGAGGATGCCGATGTGGCCGACGTGGTGATGGCCGCAGGCGTTCATGCAGCCGGAGATGTTGAGCTCCAGCGGTCCCAGGTCGTAGAGGAAGTCGAGGTCCTCGAAGCGCTCCTGGATGGCGTGGGCGACCGGGATCGACTTGGCGTTGGCCAGGCCGCAGTAGTCGCCGCCGGGGCAGCAGATCAGGTCGGCCAGGGTGCCCACGGTGGGATTGGCCAGGCCCAGGGCCTCGAGGCGCTGCCAGAGCGCCTCGATGCGATCCACCGGCACGTCGGTGAGCACCAGGTTCTGCTCGTGGGTGACCCGCAGCTCGCCATAGCCGAACTCGTCGGCCAGGTCCGCCACCGCGGCCATATGCTCGGAGGTGACGTCCCCCGGCGAGTGCTCGCGGCGCTTCAGCGACAGGGTGACCGCCTTGTAGCCGGCCACCTTGTGGTCGGTGACGTTGTTGGTGACGAAGCGGGCGAAGGCGCGGTTCTCGCCGCGCAGCCGCTCATAGGCCTCGAGGGCCTCGGCGGGCACGGCGCGGCGGTCCGGCTCGACGAAGTGCTCGGCCACGGCCGTGAGCGCCTCGTCGTTGAGGGTCTGGGGGCCGTCCTTGAGGTGGGCCCACTCCTCCTCGACGCGGCGGCGGAACTCGTCGACGCCCAGCGCCTTGACCAGGATCTTGATGCGCGCCTTGAACTTGTTGTCGCGGCGGCCGAACTGGTTATAGACGCGTACCAGCGCCTCGAGGTAGGTGAGCAGGTGCTGCCAGGGCAGGTCCTCGCGCACCACCTCGGCGATCATCGGCGTGCGACCGAGGCCCCCGCCGGCCAGCACCTTGATGCGCACCTCGCCGTCACGGTCGCGCCACAGGCGCAGCCCGACGTCGTGGACCTGAATGGCGGCACGGTCGTCGGCGGCCCCGGTCACGGCGATCTTGAACTTGCGCGGCAGGAAGGCGAACTCCGGGTGGAAGGTCGACCACTGGCGGATCAGCTCGCACCAGGGGCGCGGATCGACCTCCTCGTCGGCGGCAATCCCCGAGAACTGGTCGGTGGTGGTGTTGCGGATATCGTTGCCGCTGGTCTGGATGGCATGCATCTGCACGCTGGCCAGATCGGCGAGGATGTCCGGCACGTCCTCGATCTTCGGCCAGTTCAGCTGCAGGTTGGTGCGGGTGGTGAAGTGGCCGTAGCCGCGATCGTAGCGGGCGGCGATCTCACCGAGCTTGCGCAGCTGGTAGGAGGCCAGCATGCCGTAGGGAATGGCGATACGCAGCATGGGGGCGTAGCGCTGAATATAGAGGCCGTTCTGCAGGCGTAGCGGCAGAAACTCCTCTTCGCCGAGCTGACCGGCGAGGTAGCGGCGCATCTGGTCGCGGAACTGGGCGACGCGTTCATCGACCAGGGTCTGGTCGTGGGAGTCGTAGCGATACATGCAGCGCGATCCTGAATCGAGAAAAGGGACGTTGGCGTTACCTTACCCGCTGCCGTTTATTCTAGAAAAGAATAAATGTGCATAGTTTATATGCGAAATGGAATGAGGCTGTGTCCGGCTAGAGCGCCAGAGACTGCCAGCGCCGCCGCTGCCAGATCAGCACGAACCAGGCCGAATTGAGGCAGCGATAGCCCAGCTGCACCCACCAGATGCCGAGCAGCCCTTGCTCGAGCACCACGCCCACCCACCAGGCCAGCGGCAGGAACACCAGCCACTGCAGGGAGAGGGTGGCGGTCATCACGGTGCGGTTCGCGCCGGCGCCCAGCAGGGCCTGGGCGAACACCAGGGCGGCGGCATCGAGCACGATCATCACCGCGGTCAATTGCAGCGGCAGTCGGCCCAGGGCGACAAGGGCCGGGTCGTGGAGGAAGAGGCGCAGCACCGCCTCGGGGAAGAGCAGCATCGGCAGGGCCAGCACCGCCAGGGCGCACCAGGCCAGGCGCACCACGTCCCAGCCCCAGCGGTGGGCGTCATGGTGTGCCTGGCGGCCCAGCGCCTGGCCGACCAGGCTCATCGCCGCCATGCCGAGCCCCACGCCGGGCAGGATCAGCAGCAGCGAGAGGTTCACCAGTACGTGGCCCACCGCCACGCTTGCCGTATCGATGCGGCCGAGTATCCAGAACAGCACGGCGTAGCCGGCCGCGAACCACAGCTGCTGGAAGGAGTGGGGCGTGGCCAGGCGCAGGGTGGTCGCCAGGATGACGCCGCGGGGCCGTTCGGCCATGAAGCCGCTGCCGGTGGCGTGACGCAGGCTGAGCCCGGCCCAGATAACGAGCCCGGCGAACAGCGAGAGGCTGGTGCCGGCCCCGGCCCCGGCCGCGCCCATGGCCGGCAGCCCGGCCAACCCGAAGATCAGCCCCAGGCTCGCGACCACGTTGATGGCGTGCATCACCAGGATGATGCGCAGATAGATGCCGGTCTGCTGGATGCCGTTCCAGTAGCCGCGGAAGCAGAAGATCATCGCCACCGGGATCAGCGACACCACCCGCCAGCGGAAGTACTCCACCGCCACGGCGTTGACGGCGGGGTCCTGGTTGATCAGTGCCAGCAGGCGCGGCGCCTGCCACAGGCAGAGCAGGGTGAGCGGGCCCGCCACGGCCAGCGCGATGGCAAGCCCGGCATTGAGCGGCAGGGCGCGTTGTCCCCAGTCCTCCTCGCCGTGGCGCCGCGCCGTCTGGGCCTGCACCCCCGAGGAGAGCCCGAAGACCATGGCGGTGATCAGGAACATGGCGTAGCCGCCGATGCCCACGCCCGCCAGGGGCACCTGGCCGAGCGAGCCCACCAGGGCGGCATCGATCAGGTTGAGCAGGCTCTGGGTGAGCATGCCGGCGATGATCGGCAGTGAGAGGCGCAGGATCGTCTGGCGGCGGGTGGACTCGGGCAGCATCCGTCTTCCGGCAAGGTGGGGCAAAGGGGCAGACATGGCCCGCCGTGGCGGGCCGACAGGGGTCAGGCGGGGTCGTAGGAGAGCACCGGCGCGAGCCAGCGCTCGAGGTCCGTGACGCTCATCTCCTTGCGAGTGGCCAGCGCCTCGACCTGGTCGCGGGTGATCTTGCCGGTGGAGAAGTACTTCGAACGGGGGTGCGAGAAGTACCAGCCGGCGACCGCGGCGGCGGGCCACATGGCGAAGTTCTCGGTGAGATCGAGGCCGGCGTTCTCGGTGGCCTCGAGCAGGCGGAACAGGGTCGCCTTCTCGGTGTGGTCGGGGCAGGCCGGGTAGCCCGGCGCCGGGCGAATGCCCTGGTACTTCTCGGCGATCAGGGCGTCGTTGTCCAGGGTCTCGTCGGGCACATAGCCCCAGAACTCCTTGCGCACCCGCTCATGGAGGCGCTCGGCGAAGGCCTCGGCCAGGCGGTCGGTGAGCGACTGCACCAGGATGGCGTTGTAGTCGTCGCCGGCGGCCTTGTACTGCTCGGCGAGCGCCTCGACGCCGTGCCCGGTGGTCACGGCGAAGCCGCCGATCCAGTCCGGCTGATCGCTCGGCTCGCCCGTCGCGTCATCACGGGGTGCCACGAAGTCGGCCAGGCTGTGGCAGACGCCGTCGCGGTTCTTGGTGGTCTGCTGGCGGATGTGGTGCAGCCGCTCGATCACCTCGCGGCGCGACTCGTCGGCGTACACCTCGACGACATCGTCGTCGACGCAGTTGGCCGGCCACAGGCCGATCACCCCGCGGGCGTGCACCAGCTTCTCGTCGATCAGCTTGGCAAGCATCGCCTGGGCGTCGGCGAAGAGATGGCGCGCGGCCTCGCCGACCACCTTGTCCTCGAGGATCCTCGGGTACTTGCCGGCCAGCTGCCAGCTCATGAAGAACGGCGTCCAGTCGATGCGCTCGACCAGCGCCGCGATGTCGTAGTCGTCGAACACCTTGAGGCCGGTGATGGCCGGCCGGGGCGGCGTGTAGTCCTCCCAGGCCATGTCGGGCTTGCGGCGTCGGGCCTCGTCGTAGCTGAGGTCGGCGGCCTTGGGGCGGCGCTTGGCATTGCGCTCGCGTACCGTCTCGTACTCGGCGCGGATGTCCGCGATGTAGGCCGGTTTCAGGGCCGGCGAGAGCAGTTTGCCGGCCACGCCCACGGCGCGGGAGGCGTCCGAGACGTAGATCACCGGCTGATCGTAGCCCGGTTCGATCTTGACCGCGGTGTGGGCCTTGGAGGTGGTGGCGCCGCCGATCAGCAGCGGCAGGCTGAAGCCCTGGCGCTGCATCTCCTTGGCCACGTGGACCATCTCGTCGAGCGACGGGGTGATCAGCCCGGAGAGGCCGATGATGTCGGCGTTGATCTCCCGGGCCGTCTGCAGGATCTTCTCGGCGGGCACCATCACGCCCAGATCGATCACCTCGTAGTTGTTGCACTGCAGGACGACGCCGACGATGTTCTTGCCGATGTCGTGGACGTCGCCCTTGACCGTGGCCATGACGATCTTGCCCTTGGCCTTGGTCTCGGCGCTCTTCTCGGCCTCGATGTAGGGGATCAGGTAGGCCACCGCCTGCTTCATGACGCGCGCCGACTTGACCACCTGGGGCAGGAACATCTTGCCGTCGCCGAACAGGTCGCCGACCACGTTCATGCCATCCATCAGCGGCCCCTCGATCACCTCGATAGGGCGCTCGGCGCGCTGGCGGGCGAGTTCGGTGTCCTCCTCGATGTAGGCGGTGACGCCCTTGACCAGGGCGTGGGAGATGCGCTTCTCGACCTCCCAGGAGCGCCACTCGAGGTCCTCCTTCCTGGCCGGACCGCTGCCGTCGCCCTTGTACTTGTCGGCGAGCTCGAGCAGGCGCTCGGTGGAGTCGCTGCGCCGATTGAGGACCATGTCCTCCACGGCCTCGCGAAGCTCCGCCGGCAGGTCGTCGTAGACGGCCAGCTGGCCGGCGTTGACGATGCCCATGGTCAGGCCGGCGCGCACGGCGTGGTAGAGGAACACCGAGTGGATCGCCTCGCGCACCGGGTTGTTGCCGCGAAACGAGAAGGAGACGTTGGAGACGCCGCCGGAGACCATGGCGTGGGGCAGGTGTTCGCGGATCCACTGAGTCGCCTCGATGAAGTCCACGGCGTAGTTGTCGTGCTCCTCGATGCCGGTGGCGATGGCGAAGATGTTGGGATCGAAGATGATGTCTTCGGCCGGGAAGTCCAGCTCGTCCACCAGGATGCGGTAGGCGCGCTGGCAGATCTCGCTCTTGCGGGCGAAGGTGTCCGCCTGGCCGGCCTCGTCGAAGGCCATCACCACCACGGCGGCGCCGAAGCGTCGGCAGGCGGTGGCCTGCTCGCGGAAGGCGTCCTCGCCCTCCTTCATGGAGATGGAGTTGACCACCGCCTTGCCCTGCACGCACTTGAGGCCCGCCTCGATGATCGTCCACTTGGAGGAGTCGATCATGATCGGCACCCGGGCGATGTCGGGCTCGCCGGCGATCAGGTTGAGGAAGCGCACCATCGCCTCCTCGGACTCGAGCATGCCCTCGTCCATGTTGATGTCGATGACCTGGGCGCCGTTCTCCACCTGCTCCAGGGCCACCTCCAGCGCCGTGGTGAAATCTTCCTCGACGATCAGCCGCTTGAAGCGCGCCGAACCGGTGACGTTGGTGCGCTCGCCGACGTTGACGAACAGCGAGTCGGCCTCGATGTTGAAGGGCTCGAGCCCGGAGAGGCGACAGGCCCGCGAGCGCTCGGGCACTCGGCGCGGGGGCAGGTCCTTGATGGCGGCATGGATCGCCGCGATGTGCTCTGGCGTGGAGCCGCAGCAGCCGCCGATGATGTTGACCAGCCCGCTCTGGGCGAACTCGGCGACGATCGCCGCCATCTCCTCGGGCGTCTGGTCATACTCGCCGAACTCGTTGGGCAGGCCGGCGTTGGGGTGGGCCGAGACGAAGGTGTCGGCCTTGGTCGAGAGCTCATCGATATAGGGGCGCAGCTCCTCGGCGCCCAGGGCGCAGTTCAGCCCCACGCTGAGGGGGCGGGCGTGGCGCACCGAGTTCCAGAAGGCCTCGGTGGTTTGTCCCGAGAGCGTGCGCCCGGAGGCGTCGGTGATGGTGCCGGAGATCATCACCGGCAGCCGCTCGCCGCGGGCCTCGAAGAGCTCCTCGAGGGCGAAGATCGCCGCCTTGGCGTTGAGCGTATCGAAGACCGTCTCGATCATGATCAGGTCGGCCCCGCCCTCGATCAGCGCCTCGGCGGCCTCGCGGTAGTTCTCGCGCAGGGCGTCGAAGGTGACGTTGCGCTTGGCGGGGTCGTTGACGTCCGGCGACAGCGAGGCGGTGCGTGAGGTCGGCCCCAGCACGCCCGCCACGTAACGCGGCACGCCGCTCTCTTCGGCCACGGCGTCGCACACCGCGCGGGCCAGGCGCGCCGACTCGCGATTGAGCTCGGGCACCAGGTCCTCCATGCCGTAGTCCGACTGGGAAAGGCGCGTGCTGTTGAAGGTGTTGGTCTCGACGATGTCGGCACCGGCCTCGAGGTAGTCGCGATGAATGCGCGTCACGAGGTCCGGACAGGTCAGGGCTAGCAGGTCGTTGTTGCCCTTGAGGTCGCTGGGCCAGTCGGTAAAGCGCTCGCCGCGGAATTCCTGCTCAGACAGCTCGGCGTTCTGCAGCATGGTCCCCATGCCGCCGTCGAGCATCAGGATGCGACGTGAAAGGCTGTCATGAAGCGAGGCGGTCTGGGCGGTGGGAACGGCGGCCATGGGCGGGTCAATCTCCAGCGAAGAGGCGTCAAGGTTCTGGCCGGCAGCGGTGCGCCTGGGGCGTCTTGTCTCGTTGATACGCTGCGGGCCGGGGGCGGCCTGCCGGGATGCGGCACGTCGGCGGGTCGCCGGGCAAGCCAGTTATCCTAGCAAAAGCCGGCGCGCCGCGGCAGGGGCGCGACGCGAGCGTCTTTCATGTCGTGCGTGACCGGGCTTCATGCAGCCGGTGGATGTAAAACCCAGCAAATCAGTCGGGATTGTGTCGGCCGCGCGGGTCGCTTACCATTGATGACATCACCCTTTCTGCCTCCGTCGCGACGGTCTTCGATGCGGCGGGTCACGATAGCGAGAGCACCATGAGCGACAGCATTCAGATCACCGATAGCGCCCAGGACTACCTCGCCGAGCTGCTCGAGAAGCAGAACGTCGAGGGCATCGCGGTGCGCATCTTCATTACCCAACCCGGCACGCCCTACGCCGAGACCTGCCTGGCCTACTGCCGGCCCGGCGAGGAAGAGCCCAACGACGAGCTCCTGGAGCTCGACAAGCTGCGCGTCTACCTGGACAAGAACAGCCTGGCCTTCCTCGAGGAGGCCGTGGTCGACTTCAACGCCGACCGCATGGGCGGCCAGCTGACCATCAAGGCGCCCAACGCCAAGATGCCCAAGGTCAACGCCGACAGCCCGCTGGAGGATCGCGTCAACTATATCCTCTATAGCGAGATCAACCCGGGCCTGGCCTCCCACGGCGGCGAAATCAAGCTGGTCGAGCTGACCGAGGATCAGGTGGCGATCCTGGCCTTCGGCGGCGGCTGCCAGGGCTGCGCGGCGGTCGACCTGACCCTCAAGGATGGCGTCGAGAAGACCCTGCTCGAGCGTATCCCGGAACTCGCCGGCATCCGCGACGTCACCGACCACTCGGACACCACCAACGCCTACTACCGCTAGGCGCGGCGCTGGGCGCGAGACGCCCCGGAAGGCCATCGGCCTCCCGGTGCCGCGCTCACTCCTCCCTGGAAGGCTCCGCATTCGCGGGGCCTTCGTCGTTTCTGGCGCCGTGATCGGCTCCGCCCTCTGTTTCGTGCTCGTCGCCAGGCGGCGTCACCGGTGCCTGCCACAGGCAGCGATTCAGCTGAGTCTCCAGGTCGCGCAGGCGGCGCGCCTGCTCCGCCAGCAGCTGCTTCTGCTCGTCGATGCGCCCCTGCAGCAGAGCCTGCTCGTGCTGCTGCGTACGCGTGCGCTCCTCGGCCTGCCGGCGCGCCCAGTCGGTCTCCCGGTGGCGCTTCTCCTCCTCGGCCAGCGCGCCGCGGGCTTCCTGCACCAGCCGCTCGGTCTTCTCCAGTCGCGTCTCGAGCTGCTGGTGGCGCTGCGCGTGGGCCTTGTCGGCGGCCTGGCGCTCCTGGCGCGCCTGGTCGAGCAGGGCCATCAGCCGCGACTCGCTGCTCTCATGACGCTTCTCCTCCTGGGCCAGCCGCTCCTGGTGGTGTGACGCCTGCTCGGCCAGTGCCTGCTGATGCTCCTGGGCCTGACGCTCCTGCGCCTGCTGCAGATCGGCGAGCTGCTGCTCGAGTCGCGCCTTGTGACGGTTGAGCTTCGCCTCGCGCTCGGCCAGGGCGTCGCGTTCGGCCTCCCGGCGGGCCAACTCTCCGCTCTGCTCTCCCAGACGCTGCTCGATGCTCGCCAGGTGGGCGGAGAGTGCCGACTCCCGCTGCTCGGCGTCCTCGGCGCGGCGTGACGCCTCCTGGGCCTCGCCGCGAGCCGTCTCCACCCGGCCGTCGGCCTCCTGACGATAGTGGCCGAGCGCCTCGTTGGCGGCGGCCTGAGCCTTCTCCCACAGCGCCTCGGCGAGCTCCTGCAGCGCCGGCGGCATGCCGTGGGGCGGGGGCTGGTCGCGATTCTCTTCCCGCTGGGTGCGCCATTCCCGCAGGTGCTCGCTGATGGTGGTGAAGCTGCCGGTGCCGAGCACCTCGCGCACCTTGTGCACGCTCGGGGCCTCGCCTTTCGAGAGCAGGGCGTCGATGGCCCGCTGTACATCCTCGTACCGTACGCCGCTGCGCGCCATGGTCGTGTCCTCGTGGTGGTCTGCCGGCCGCCTGTCGGGCCGTGTCGGTGTTCAGGGCGCCAGTCTACCCGGGAGCGGGCCAATATTGAAGCCAATTACGTAATACGTAAAACGTAAAATTATTTACATTTATAAGGATAAAATCAAGATTACGCGGCTTATCTTGATTATGTGGCGGCATAAGGGCGACACTGGGCGGTGTGGCAGGAGGGGCCCTCCACAAACGGGTCGCGAAATACGGCAAGAGTCGCGGGGAGCCACGGCGTAAATCGATACGGTATGAGCGTCAGGGAAGGAAGCGAGGGGCGATGAAAGACGAATCAAATCAAGGGCTTGAGCAGGGCGGCCGGGGGCCTGATCGGAGCCTGGTCCAGGGCCTGGAGGTCGCGCCGAGCCGAGCGCCCGCGGCGGATCTCGCGCCTTCGCCGGCAACGCGCGTGCATATCGAGGCCGAGAGCGACGCCGAGGCGGTCGCGAGGTGGCTGGCCGAGTTCCGGGCCAGCCGGCAGACCCAGCGCGCCTATCGCCGCGAGGCGGAGCGGCTGCTGCTGTGGCTGGGGGAGCAGGGCAGGGGGCTTGGCGACCTGCGACGCCATGATCTCGATGCCTTCGAGGCGTTTCTGGCCGATCCGCGTCCGGCCGAGCGCTGGATCGGCCCGGTAAGGCCTCGCGAGGATCCCCGCTGGCGTCCCTTTCGCGGGCCGCTATCGGCCTCGAGCCGCCGGCAGAGCCTGGTCATCCTGCAGGCCATGTACGCCTGGCTCGTGGAGGCGGGCTGGGTCGGCCACAACCCGTTTCGGCTGATGCGCGACAAGCGTCGCCGCCTGGATAACCGCCAGGGCGGCATCGAGCGCTATCTCGAGCGGCCGCTGTGGGACTGGTTCTGGGCCTGGCTCAATCGGCCTATGGCGACAGATACCGCGCCGCGCCGCGTCTTCGAGCAGTCACGTCGCCGGCTGGTCTTCGGCTTCGCCTACCTGCTGGCCCCGCGCATCGGCGAGATGAGTGCGGCGCGCATGAACGATTTCGTGCGCCGCGAGGGGCGCTGGTGGTGGCGCGTGGTCGGGAAGGGCGACAAGGCGGCACAGATCCCAGCACCGCCAGACATGCTGGTTCTGCTGGAGGCCTGGCGGGAGGCCCTGGGTCTGTCGCCTTATCCTGCGTCGGACGACGATGGTCCGCTGCTCAGGGCCCTGGACGGCAGGCGTGGCCTGGGCGACAACCGGCTCTATCGGCTGATTCGCGACGCCTTCGGCGAGGCGGCGGACGTCCTGGAGGCCGAGCAGGGCGACGAGGCGCGCGACGCCGCGGCGCGCCTGCGCCAGGCGACGCCCCACTGGCTGCGTCATACGGCCCTGACGCACCAGGCTCAGGCCGGCGTGGAGCTTCGCTACCTGGCGGGCACCGCGCGCCACTCGCGTCTCGATACCACGGCGCGCTATCTGCACGCCGAAGACGAGGAGTGGCATCGCCAGCAGGCGCGCCATGGCCTCGGGGGTGGGTCCGCCGGTGAAGGACATGACGACGGCGGAGGATCGAGATGGGGCGCCTGAGTCGTTATACTGAAGTTCACCGGTTTGAGGAGAGATCATGAGCACCGAGACCAACGCCGAACAGGCCCAGCAGGAGCTTCTCGACGAGTTCGAGATGTTCGACAACTGGATGGATCGCTACCAGTACATCATCGACATGGGCAAGCAGCTGCCGGCCTTCCCCGAGGAGTGGAAGGTCGATGAGCTGAAGATCCAGGGCTGCCAGTCCAACGTCTGGATGCGCCACCGTCGCGAGGGCGAGACCCTGCATTTCGATGCGGTCTCCGATGCCGCCATCGTCTCCGGCCTGATCGCCGTGCTGATGCGCATCTATAATGACCGCCGGCCGGCGGACATCCGCGCCACCGGCCCGCACTTCCTCAAGGATCTGGGCCTCGACAAGCACCTGTCGCCGACCCGCAGCAACGGCCTCAACGCCATGCTGGAGCGGATCTATCGGGTGGCCGAACAGGAAGCCGCTGCCTGACTTGTAGGCCCTGATCCTCGAGTCTGCCATAATCATTTTTATCGGCCGTGTCGATTTTATAATCATTTTCGCAGCGGGATAATCATTTTGGCAGCCCAAGAGCAGAATGAAATCGGCTATGGCTGGCTTGCCAGCCGTTATGGCGTCGAGGCGACTCAGCCGTTCCCGGTCACGAGCCGTATCGGGCGAACGCGACATACGCATGAGCTCGATGGCGGCCGCCTGGAGACGTACCTCGAGGCTATGCGCCCGGCCAACACCCTGAGTGCTCATCTGACCTTCGCCCTGAAGCATGAAGGGGTACATCTGGAGTTTCTGGCCCGGCTGTTCGAGGTCATTCCCGGGCAGCTGCTGTCCGACTGGGTGCGCAGTGAGCCTACCGGACAATATGCGCGTCGGACGGGTTTCCTCTACGAATGGCTGACGGGTCATCAACTGGATATCGACGAGGTGGGAGGCAACTATCGCGACGTCCTCGATGCGGGATTTCACGTCGTTCGAAGCTCCCCAGAGCGGAATCGCCGCTGGCGGATCAACGATAACCTTCCTGGAACCCCCGACTACTGCCCGATGATACGAAGGACACCCTTGGTCGATGGCGCCGCGGATTACGACATTGGAGCCCGGCTGGATGCCATGGAGGGAGAGTTTGGCGCCGACATCCTGCTCAGAAGCGCCGTCTGGCTGACCATCAAGGAAAGCCGGGCCAGCTTCGTCATTGAGCATGAGGGGGGGCGGCGAGATCGCATCCAACGGTTTGCGGAGGCCATGGAAGCCTACTGCGGCCGCCTGTCTGACCCCCTTGATCAGCATGCGTTGAGTGATCTCCAGCGGGCCATCCTGGGCGTGTCGACGATCGAGCCGGGGCTGCGTCAATCTCCGGTCTTCGTCGGTAGCCGGTCTCTCCAGCACGGTGCCGTGGTGCACTACGTCTGCCCACACTGGGATTGGCTGCCCGGCATGCTCGGTGGGCTGCGCCAGTTCCTGCTGACCACCGAGGACGTCCCTTCCATCCTGCGCGCGGCCGTGGCGAGCTTCGGCTTCGTCTTTCTCCACCCGTTGGCCGATGGCAATGGACGGGTGTCGCGCTTCCTGGTCAATGACGTGCTGCGGCGCGATGGGGTCGTGCCCGAACCCTTCATCCTCCCGGTGTCCGCGGCCATCACCTCATCGGCTATTCGGCGCGCCGAATACGATCGGGTGCTCGAGCGCTACTCGCGCCCCTTGATGGATGCCTTTCGGGATTCGGTCGCCTTCGCCCGGGAGCGGTCACGATATGACGATGGGATCGAGTCTGATTTTGGATTTACGGCCTATGCTCAGGCGGCGCCGACCTGGCGCTATCCCGACCTGACGTCCCAAGTTGAGTACCTCGTGGGCATTCTTCGCCACACGTTGGAACATGAGATGCACGAACAGGCCGCGCTTCAACGGGCCTGGTATCAGACGCGATCGGCGGTCAAGGATTGGCTGGAAGGCCCCGATGACCACATCGATCGCATCATTCGTGCGATTCGCCAGAACGGCAAAGTCAGCGGTAAGCTGATCAAGGAATTCCCGATATTGCAGGATGCCGATCTGGCATCACACCTGGAGACGGAAGTGACCAGCGGCTTTCGCGATCTGGACGTCCATTTCTAGGTACTATCCCTCACCGGGGGCACCGATTCGCTAGCGCTCGATCGGCAGCGGAAGTGCTCGTCGAGCTCGGGGTCCTCGCGGCACAGTTGCTCGCTCGGGCCGCCGGGCACCGGATCGATGCCGCCGTCGGCACCGGGATGGCAGCGCGCGATGCGCTTCATGCCGAGCCAGCCGCCGCGCAGCGGGCCATGCACGCGCAGCGCCTCCGCCGTGTAGGCCGAGCAGCTCGGCCAGTAGCGGCAGCGCGGCCCCAGCAGCGGGCTCAGCGTGACCTGATAGAGCCGCACCAGGGCGATCATCAGCCCTCCAAGGGCGCGTGATAACAGGTCCGAGAGGCGCCTCACGCCTCAGCCTTTTCCGTAAAGCGTAGCGGGATCGATCAGCGGGTCGCTGCTGATGCGCGCCTCGTCGCCCTCCAGCGCCACATAGAAGCAGCTGCGCCGCCCGCTGTGGCAGGCCGGCCCGGTCTGCTCGACCTGCAGCAGCAGGGTGTCGCCATCGCAGTCCAGCGCGGCGGCCTTGAGCCGCTGCTGTTGGCCTGAGCTCTCGCCCTTGCGCCACAGCTTGCCGCGGGAGCGCGACCAGTAGCAGACGCGGCCGGTACGCAGGGTTTCCACCAGGGCCTCGCGATTCATCCATGCCATCATCAGCACCTCGCCGCTGTCGTGCTGCTGGGCGATGGCGGGGATCAGGCCGTCGGCATTGAAGCCCACGGCGGCGAGGATCTCGGCCAGTGGCTGGCGGCTGTCGCGGGGGGCCCGTTCGAGGGCCTTGAAGGATGTGCTCATGGGGACTCCGCGGGAACGGCGGGGGTGAGGCTCTGCCGGCAGGCGTCGCACTGGCCGAGCAGCTCGATGGTCTGGCGCTGGACCTCGAAGCCCAGCTCCCTGGCGCGTCGCATCAGGTGATCGTTGATTTCGTCCAGGTGCAGCTCCTCGACGCGGCCGCAGTGGCGGCAGATCAATAGCTGGAAGCCGTGGGCGTGCTCCGGGCAGGGGCAGGCCACGTAGGCGTTGAGCGACTCGATGCGATGCACTAACCCATGCTCGATGAGGAACTCGAGGGCTCGGTAGACGGTGGGCGGACGCGCCGCGGCGTGTTCGGCCGCCAGGCGGTCGAGCAGCTCGTAGGCCTTCAGGCCGCCGCGGGTCGTGGCGATCAGCTCCAGCACGCGGCGTCGGATCGGCGTGAAGCGCGCGCCGCGCTGCTGGCACTGCTGCTCGGCCTGGCGGATCATGTCGCGGGGATCGGTCATGGCACCCGAAGCGGTGGCTGGAGGAAGCGCACATTCTACGCGGCCCCTCGGTGAGGAGCCAGCCGGCGCCTCAGGCCGTCTCGCGCAGCTCGCTCGAGCGGGCGAAGTGGCGCTGCGAGAAGGCGATCCGCTCCTCGGCGGATACGCCGTCCGGCTGGCGTTCGATCAGGTCGAGCCGCGAGCGCAACCCCACGCCGTTGGCCATCTGGATCGCCAGGCCCGGGCGGGCGTTGAGCTCGAGCAGCATGGGGCCATGATCGCGATCGAGCACCATGTCGGTGCCGAGATAGCCAAGGCCCGTCATCTCGTAGCAGCCGGCGGCGAGCAGCAGCAGGGTCTCCCAGCCGGGAATGTGCAGGCTGGCGAGCTCATGGCCGGTATCGGGATGGTCGTGTCGCGTGCGGTCGAACTGCACGCCGCGGATCGCCATGCCGCTGGCGATATCGATGCCGACCCCCACGGCGCCCTGGTGCAGGTTGGCCTTGCCGTCTGATGCCGCCGTGGAGAGGCGCATCATCGCCATCACCGGATAGCCCTTGAAGACGATCACCCGGATATCGGGCACGCCCTCGTAGGTGTACTCGGCGAAGGAGTCGTCGAAGTTGATCAGCGCCTCGACCAGCGCCACGTCGGGTGAGCCGCCCAGCGAATAGAGCCCCGAGAGGATGTTGGAGACGTGACGCTCCACGTCGCTGAGACTCAGTCGGGCGCCGCTCGGCTTGACGTAGTGGTCGCCCTCGACCCGCTCGATGACCAGGATCCCCTTGCCACCGCTGCCCTTGGCGGGCTTGATCACGAAGCCCGGGTGGCCGGTGAGCATCTCGCGGATGTGCTTGATGCCGAACTGCGTGGTCACGGTGCCGATCAGGGCCGGCGTGGTAATGCCGTACTCCTGGGCCAGCAGCTTGGTCTGGAGCTTGTCATCCACCAGCGGATAGAGCCGGCGGCTGTTGTAGCGTCCGATGTAGCGGATGTTGCGCCGGTTCATGCCGATGATGTCCTTGGCACGCAGGCGCGCGGGGGTCGTCCACATGACTCAGTCCTCCGTGACCGGCTTGAAGCGGCGCAGCTCGAGCAGGCGATAGCCCGTGTAGTTACCGAGCAGCAGGATCAGGCCCATCAGCATCAGCTGCACGCCGAGGAAGTTGAAGGTGATGTGGCGGATCCAGGGGTTGTTCATGGCCAGGTAGGCGAGCACCGCCGTCATCAGGCTGCCGCCACCCTGGATCAGCACCTGCTTGGGGCCTTCCTCCTCCCACAGGATCGACATCCGCTCGATGGTCCAGGAGAGGATGATCATCGGGAAGAAGGTGATGGTCAGGCCGGCGTTGAGCCCGAATCGGTAGGAGAGCACCGAGAACACCGAGATGATGGCGATGACCGTGATGATCACCGCCGTCACTCGCGCCACCAACAATAGATTCAGATAGGAGAGATAGTTGCGGATCACCAGCCCCACGGCGACCACCATCAAAAAGCCGACCAGGCCGGTGATCAGCGTGGTCTGGATGAAGGCCAGCGCAATCAGCACGGGCATGAAGGTGCCCGAGGTCTTGATGCCCACCAGGACACGCAGCAGCACCACCACCAGCGCGCCGATAGGAATCAGCAGGATGGTCTGGAACAGCGCCTGATCCTCGAGGGGCAGGCTGTGGATCGAGAAGTTGAGCAGGGTGTCGTCGGCCAGCTGGTTGCGCACGGCGGCGGCGGCCGGCTGGTTGCGCGAGAGCATCGAGAAGTTGATGCGCGAGTTGCTGCCGCCCTGGACCTCGAGCACCGCCTGACCGGCGGACTCCCAGAGCAGCATGTTGTCCGGCCGCCCTCGCTCGCCGGTGCGCGGATCGAAGAGCCCCCCCTGCTGATCCTCAAAGACCTGGATCCAGGTCGTCAGGCTCTGGCGGCGGCGGCCATGATCCAGCATCAGGCCGCTGACCTCGCGCGCCGGCACCCCCGCCTGATTGAGCAGGCGCACCAGCAGCGGCGTGCGGTCGAACTGGGTCAGCAGCAGCCGCGCGTTCTCGCCCTGGCGCTCGTCGGTGAAGTCGCGGATCAGCTCACGGGCGAAGGTAAAGTGATCGGCGCTGCGCGACCAGGCGCGGTCGATCACCTGGCTGGCCGCGGTATCGTAGGGCGACTCCCAGAGGGTGTCGCGACGCAGGGCAGGGGGCTCGATGTTCGCTTCACGAGCCTCCGGTGCCACCAGCGCCTGGACGCTATAGTAGAGCTGCTGATCGCCAACGGCCTCGCGGGTCGACCATTCGGCGCGACGACCGCCTTGCTCCTCGAGAAAGGCCAAGCCGTAACCGGGCGAGGCGGTATGCTCGGTGAGGATGCGATACCCCTGCTGGCTCGAGGGCAGTGCCATGTTGACCTTGGCCGGTCCACCATCGGCGGTGAAGTTCACCTGAGCCTCGATTTCCCAGACCTGGCGCAGTTCGCCCGGCGTCCAGGGCACCTCGAACTGCACGTGACGATGGATGCTCATGGCGGCACCGGCCACCAGCAGGAAGGTGACGATCAGATAGAAGGGCAGTCGTGACATGGGTCTTCCTTGGGGGATGGACGGACGGCCCGGGTCAGGCCCGAACGCGGGCGTCAGCCCTCGGGTTGTGCATCGGCATCGGTGGCTTCATCGGCGCCGGCGTCCGTTGCCGGACGCCCACCCGGAAATTCGGGGCGCTCATGGAGGTACTGCTCGGCCACGTCGATGATGGCAATATCCAGCAGGAAACGACGCCCGAGCAGGACCGGATGATCGAGGTGCGTGCGGTCGTTGAGGGTGAACTGCACCGTCTCGCGCAGTGGGCCGAGGGTCATCAGCAGGCTGATCACCGGACGAGAATCCTCACCGGAGGCCTGGATGATGCGCACGCGCCGATCCACCGGCGCTTCGATCCACTCGCCGCGGACGCCGTCGACGACGCTGTCGTCGTCGTTGAGTCCCAGCTTGAAGCGCACCCAGTCCTCACCGTCGCGCTCGAAGCGCGTGATCTCGGTGGCCGAGAGCGACGAGGTGGTGGCACCCGAGTCGATCCGCGCCTTCAGATAGGTGCCTACGCTTGGCAGGCCGATCCATTCTGAGCGCCCCAATAGCGACTTGTTGGAGACATTCGCATCGTTCGTGCACTCGCGTGTCACCTGCTCCGGTTCGCTATTGGCCTGCGCCAGACCGGACTGCAGTCCTCGCAGCAGGCTGCCAATCTCTCCAAGGTCGGCAGTGACCCGGTCGAGACGCTGCTGCTGCCGTGCAAACTGCTCCTGCTGGCCGCCGCACTGACTCATCACGGTGGTTTCCAGCTGCATGAAACGCTCCTCGAGCTGCGCCCGGGTGGCAGGCTTGGCGCCGACGTCCTCGTCTGCCTGAGGCAGCCAGGCGCATCCCGTCAGTAACGAGAGTCCAAGCACTGCCACTGCGCATGAATAGCGATTACCCATTTATCGTTCACACCTTTCAGCGGCCGTTGGTATCCGACCCGAGCCACCGCCGGAATCGTCAGGTTCTGTGCTTCGCGCCCGGCGAAGCAAACCGCGATGATAAGGAGTGGGGTCGACCCTGTCCACGTAGACCCCAGGCGGATCCGGCGCCGCCATGATCAGGAGGGCACGCCTTTCGCCGCGCCTGCGTCCTTGGCCGCGTTGTGGTCTCGTGCCAGTAGTAGGTAGAACGCCGGCAGCACGAAGAGGGTGAACAGGGTGCCGATGCCCAGCCCCGAGGCGATGGTCAGGCCGATATCGAAACGGCTTACCGCGCCGGCACCGGTAGCCATCAGCAGCGGCACCATGGCCACGATCAGCGCCACCGACGTCATCAGGATCGGTCGCAACCGGATTGCCGAGGCCTCGATGACCGCCTCGCGCTTGTTCAGTCCCTTCTCATGCTGCAGGTGATTGGCAAACTCCACGATCAGGATGCCGTTCTTGGCCACCACGCCGATCAGGGTGATCAGGCCGACTTGAGTATAGATGTTCAGGCTCGAGACACCGAGGGTAATGAACGTCATGGCGCCGGCGATCGACATCGGCACCGAGATCAGGATGATCAGCGGATCACGCCAGCTTTCGAACTGAGCCGCCAGTACCAGATAGATGACGATCAGCGAGAGGAAGAAGGTCAGCACCAGCGCGCTGCCCTGGGTCATCAACTGTCGAGACTGGCCCTTGTAGTCGACCGAATAGGCCGGTGGAAGGGTCTCGGCGGCGGTCTGGTTGAGCCAGTTCAGCGCATCCCCCAGCGCCACGCCGGGTCGCGGCACCCCTTCGAGAATCAGCGAGTTCAACTGCTGGAACTGGCTGCGCGCCGAAGGCTCCACGCTGTCTTCGAAGCGAACCAGATTGCCAAGCGGCACCTGTTGACCGGAGTCTGCCTCGATGTAGTAATCGTCGATCATCGAGGCGTCCAGCCGGAATGCCTGCTCGACCTGCGCGATGACCTTATAGCTTCGTCCGTCCATGCTGAAGCGGTTGGTGAAGCCCTCGCCGAGCAGCGTCGACAGCGCCTGGCCGACATCGGCCATGGTCAGGCCAAGGTCCGCCACCCGGTTGCGGTCGACCAGGATGCGAGTGGTCGGTCGATCGAAATCGATCGACTTGCGCAGGAAGGCGAAGTTGCCGCTGCTCATGGCCTGGCCGAGCAGCTCATCGGCGACGGCGTTGAGCTCTGCATAGCTGTTGCCGCTGGTCAGCACGAACTGAATCGGCAAGCCGCCGCTGGAGCCGGGCAGGGAAGGGCGAGGGAAGGCGGCAGTCTGCAGGCCGGTGACCCGGGAAAGCGCCTCCTGAAGCGTCGGCATCACCTCCATCTGGGAGACCTCTCGTTCGCTCCAGGGAGCCATCTTGAAGCCTCCGAACACGGTGTCGGCGCTGGTGCCGCCGAGGATCATGAAGGATTCCTTGTAGCCATCGATCTCCTCCATGCCGACTTGGATATCCGCGGCGTAGCGCTCCAGATACTCCAGCGTTCCGGTCTTCGGCGCGGTGCCTTGAAAGAAGATGATGCCCTGATCTTCCGTGGGGGCCAGCTCGTTCTGGCTGGTGATGAACATGAAATAGATCGAGGCCAGGACCACCGTAGCAAACACCACCGGCACCGAGACGGTTTCGAGGGTGCGGGAGAGCAGCCCGCGATAGCCATTGGAGAGGCCGTTGAAGCTGGCCTCGACCCCGCGCTCGAAGCGAGACGACGCCCCGTGAGGTTTCAGCACCTTGCCGGACAGCATGGGGGAGAGCGTCAGGGCGACGATACCCGAGACCACCACTGCGCCGGCCAGGGTGAAGGCAAACTCGGTGAACAGTGAGCCAACCAGCCCCCCCATGAAGCCGATGGGCGCATAGACGGCGACCAGCGTCGTGGTCATGGCGATGATCGGCACCGCCATTTCCCGGGCGCCATTGATGGCCGCATCGAATCGCGATTCCCCGGCTTCGATATGCCGGTGCACGTTCTCGACCACGATGATGGCATCGTCCACCACCAGGCCGATGGCCAGTACCATCGACAACAGAGTGAGCAGATTGAGCGAAAAGCCCAGCATCAGCATCACGAAGGCGGCCCCGATCAGCGACAGCGGCACCGCCACGGCCGGGACCAGGGCCGCACGGAACGATCCGAGCGACAGGAAGATCACCACCAGCACGATGATGACCGCCTCGAGCAGCGTCTTGATCACCTCGTTGATGGAATCTTCGATGAACTCCGAGGCGTCATAGGGCAGTACCGCCTCGAGACCGGTCGGTAGCTGGCGGCGGATCTCCGGCATGGCGTCTCGCACGGCCCTGGCGACATCCAACGGGTTGGCACCGGGCGCCTGTTCGATCGCCATGAAGGTGGCGGGTGTTCCGCTGTACCAGGCCGTACTGTCGTAGTTTTCCGCGCCCAGCTCGGCGCGAGCCACGTCTCTCAGCCGCACCAGATCACCACCGTCGTTGCGCACCACCAGATCCTCGAACTTGGCGGGATCCGTGATATCGGTATCGGTGGTCAGGTTGATGGCCACGAACTCGCTTCGCGTCTTGCCGACGCCCGCCTGATAGTTATTGCTGCGCAGCACCTCGAGGATCTGTCCGGGGTCGACGTTCAACGCCGCCATGCGCTGCGGATCGAGCCAGATGCGCATGGCCATGCTCTGGCCGAAGGTGCGCGCCTTGGCCACGCCGGGCAGTGCCTGGAGCTTGGGCTGCACGACGCGCGTGAGGTAATCGGTGATGCGCGGTACCGCCATGCGCTGCGAGTAGAACGCCAGGTACATCAACGCCGTGCTGTCGCCGGTCGACGATTCAATGACCGGACTCTCGGCCGCCGCGGGCAGCACGCTGCGCTGACTGGCCACCTTGGCCTGCACCTCGGCCAACGCCGCGTTGGCATCGTAGTTCAGCTCCATGTTGACCTCGATGGTCGAGGCCCCCTGGACACTGCTCGATTCGATGAAGTCGATGCCATTGGCTTCGGCGATGGCCTGCTGCAGGGGTGTGGTGACAAAGCCCTGCACCAGTTCGGAGCTGGCCCCGGGATAGGACGTTGTCACCGTGATCACGGTGCTTTCGAGCGCCGGATATTGGCGAACCTCCATGTCCATGGCGGCCCTGAGGCCCGCGAGAAGAATCAGCAGGCTGACCACGGTGGCGAGCACCGGGCGGCGGATGAAGATGTCGGTGAAAGCCATCAGCCGTCTATCTCCCTGTCCGCGGCAATCGCCTGGTCACGGCCCGACACTGCCACGGGCTGGCCGTCGCGCAAGCGCAGCAGTCCGGTGGCCACCACGCGATCGCCTGCGCTCAGCCCCTCGACAATCTCGACGACATCGCCGCGCGTGCTGCCTGAGGTGACCTGCTGACGAGATGCGATCAATTGCCCTTCGTCGTTCTCGGTGACACGAAACACGAAGTCGCCATAGGTATTGAACGAGAGCGCCGTGCGGGGGAGGGTGAAGACCTCGCGGGTCTCGGGCGAGAGGGTGTCGACCTCGGCAAACATGCCGGGACGCAAGACGTTATCGGCATTGTCGAGACGCGCGCGGACATTGAGGGTGCGTGTCGATTCATTGATCGAGGGCGCGATCGCCAGGATCTCGCCACGGAAGGTGCGCTCGGGATATGCGGCCACCGACAGCGCGATTTCACGCCCGGCGGCCACCCGGTTCAGCGCCCGCTCGGGCACGCTGTAGTCGACGTGGATAGGATCGAGCATGTTCAGATCGACGATCGGGGTGCCCTCGGCCAGGTATTCGCCCAGATCCACCTCGCGTAGCCCCACCACGCCGTCGAAGGGAGCGCGAATCGTCTTCTTGCTCAACTGGGCCCGCTGCTGTTCGGCCTTGGCACGAGCGGCCTGGAAGTTGGCGCGGGCCTCATCGAACTGTGACTGGGAGACCGCGTTGCGTGGCAGCAGATTCGAATAACGCTTGAAGGTTTCATTGGTGAGCTGCGCCTGCGCCTCCAGGGCGACGAGCGCGGCCCGATCGACGCTATCCTCGAGGCGGATCAGGATATCCCCCTCGCTGACGCGCTGACCGGACTCGAAGGCTAGATGACTGACGACACCGGCCACTTCATTGGCGACCTTCACACCATTGATGGCGCGCAGCGATCCGACGGAACTCACCCCCGAGCGCCATGACTGTGACGTGATGGTGACGACCTCGACGGGCGTCGGCGGCTGGGCGCGGGCGTTCTGTTCATTCGTTTCCTGCATCTTCACATACTTCCAGCCAAAGATGCTGCCCAGGGCCACCGCCAACACGGCGATGACGATGACGAGGCGTACGGTGGTTTTCATAGAGTGCTCTCGCGAAGCATCGATACGATCCACGCGCTCAGGACTCACCGAGGCGGCGCAGGAGAAGGTGATATAAGAACACAATGGGGGAAGGGTGTAAGCACGACGCATAAGACGCATAAACAGCCAGGCTGTCGCAGGCCGATGCAGGAGCGACGCAAGCCGGACATACCCATGATTTAACATAATATACATTATGCGACGTATAGGGCTGCTAGGATCCGACTCGCTATGAGCCAGGACTTCCCGCGTCGCCTTGCCGGCCATCGGATGGCAACGCCGCCGGCGATCCGCTAGCCTAGGTTGTACCTTAAACCAATACCGGATAGATCATGTACAAGATATTGCGCTATCGACTGCTCCCGCTGCTGCTCCTGCCACTGCTGCTCGCCGGCTGCGGCAGCGTCGACGTCGAGCGGTACGCCGGCACCACGCCCCGGCTGGACATCGGCGAGTACTTCGACGGTCAGACCCGCGCCTGGGGCATGGTGCAGGACTACAGCGGCGAGGTGCAGCGACGCTTCACGGTGGTGATCGACGGTAGCCTCGAGGGCGACACCCTGACCCTCGATGAGCGCTTCACCTACCAGGATGGCGAGACAGACCGCCGGGTCTGGACCTTCGAGCGCCAGGATGATGCCACCTGGCTCGGTCAGGCCAACGACGTCGAGGGCCCCGTGGAGGCTCGCCAGGCCGGTCACGCCTTCAACATGCGCTATCGCCTGCCGGTCGAGGTCTCGGGGCGCGAGCTCACCTTCACCCTGGATGACTGGATGTACCTGCAACCCGACGGGCGGCTGATCAACCGCACGGCCATGAGCAAGTTCGGCGTGACGCTGGCCGAGATCACCATCGTCTTCGATCGCTCGGCGCCCTGAGGCGCCACCAGGCTATGCCGAGTGGCGCACTCCATGCACGACCTGGCCCCGAACCATGACGGTTCGGGGCCAGGTGTCAGCCCCATGTCGTCGCGACAGGAGCGCGACGAACAGCGCTCAGATCAGAGCGGGGTCTTGTCGTCCGGCTCGTTGGCCGGCGCGTAGGAGCCATCCTCGCGATGGATCTCCTTGCCGGTCAGGCCCGGAGTGAAGACGCAGGCCAGATGCATGGTCTTGCTGGCCCGCAGCAGGTGTTCGTCGTGCTGGTCGAGGATGTAGATGTCGCCCGGCTTGATCGGCCAGATCTTGCCGTCGGCCAGGGTCTCCACCTCGCCTTCGCCCTCGATGCAGTACACCGCCTCGAAGTGATGCTTGTAATGGATATGAGTCTCGGTGCCCTCATAGATCCGCGTGATGTGGAAGGAGCAGTTGCCACCGTCGTCGGCCAGCGACAGACGGGTGCTGTCCCAGTTGCCGTTCTCGGCAGTGACCATACGGTCGGACTTGCGGGCTTCCTCGAGATTGCGAACGATCATGAAAACTCTCCTGTAATGTCGATGGCGAACCGGCCGAGCCCTCGGCCGGTCGAGGACCGGGCCGCCCTTCCTCGCTATCGGGCGACCCTGTCAGCGTATCAGCTCAGCGCTTCGCGTGCGCTGGCCTCGAGGATATCCAGGCCGCGAGTCAGTTCTTCGTCGGTGATGGTCAGCGGGCAGAGGCACTTGACCACCTCGCCGTCCTGGCCGCTGGTCTCGATGACCAGGCCGTTCTCGAAGGCCTTATGGGTGATCTTGTCGGCGACGTCGCCGCTGCCCACGTCGATGCCGCGCATCAGCCCGCGGCCGCGCTCGGTGGCCTCGAAGCCCAGCTCGTTGAGCATGCCGGCGATCTTCTGGAAGCGCTTGGCGACCACCTCTCCCTTGCGCGCCACCTCCTTCTCGAAGGCGTCGTCGGCCCAGTACCCGCGCAGCGCCGCGGCGGCGGTGGTGAAGGCCAGCGCGAAGCCGCGGAAGGTGCCGTTGTACTGCCCCGGCTTCCAGACGTCGAGCTCCGGGCGCATCAGCACCTGGGCGAACGGCAGGCCAAGCCCGGAGAGCGACTTGGAGTTGGTGACGATGTCCGGAGTGATGCCGGCGTGCTCGAAGCTGAAGAACTTGCCGGTACGCCCGCAGCCCGCCTGGATGTCGTCGGCGATCAGCAGGATGTCGTGGTCGCGGCAGATCCGTTCGAGACGCTTGAGCCAGTCGAGGCCGGCGACGTTGATGCCGCCCTCGCCCTGCACGGTCTCGATGATCACCGCGGCCGGCACGTCCAGGCCGCCGGACTTGTCGCCGAGCAGTTTCTCGAAGTAGTCCAGGGTGTCGGTGCTCTCGCCCATGTAACCGTCGAAGGGCAGGAAGCTGCCTCCGACCGTCGGCACGCCGCCGGTGGCCTCGCGGAACTTGCGGTTACCGGTGGTGGCCAGCGCCCCCATGGTCACCCCGTGGAAGCCGTTGGTGAAGGTCACGATGTTGTGGCGACCCTTGGCGTTGCGGGCCAGGCGGATGGCCGCCTCGACGGCGTTGGTGCCGGTCGGCCCGGGGAACTGGACCTTGTAGTCGAGCCCGCGCGGCTTGAGAACGACCTCCTCGAGGGCCTCGAGATAGTCGCGCTTGGCGGCGGTCCAGAAGTCCAGGCCGTGGATGATGTTGTCCTCGGCCAGGTACTCGAGCAGCGCCTGCTTGATGTGCGGGTTATTGTGGCCGTAATTCAGCGTGCCGGCGCCGGCCAGGAAGTCGATGTACTCGCGGCCGTCTTCATCGGTCAGGCGCGCATTCTGGGCCTTGGTGAAGACCACCGGAAAGGAGCGAGAATAGGTCCGAACGTCGGACTCCATGCGTTCGAGAATCTGGGTCTGCATGTGCGACCTCCTGTGGGTCTTGGGAAGTTGAAGAAAGGGTCTGGCCGTGGAAGTGGCCGGTAGAGACGCAGGGACCTGGGCCGCCCGTCGGGCAGCCGGTCCCACGAAAAGGCGTTGATCAGATGCGATCGGTCTGGAAGGGTCCGATGCGCACGAGGTTTTCCGGGTCGTGCTCGCCGCCGAGCTGATCGGTGGAGAAGTACTCGCGGCTGTTGAGCGGTGCCTGCCAGCGATCGGCAAGCCGACGGAACAGGCCCCAGGAGGCCTGGTTGTCGGGGGTAATGGTGGTCTCGAGGTGGTGAACCTCGGCCATCTCCGTGCGAGACATCACGGCTTCCACCAGGCGACGTGCCAGGCCGGTACCGCGCGCCTTCTCGCCCACTGCCACCTGCCAGAGGAAGTAGGTGTCGGGCGCATTGCTCTTCACATAGCCGGAGACGAAGCCGACCACCTCCCCTTCCTGGTTGGTGGCCAGGGCGCAGCTGTCGCGGAACTGGGTCGCCAGCAACAGGTAGGCGTAGGCGGAATTGACGTCCAGCGGCGGGCAGGACTTGACCAGCTCATAAATGCCCCAGCCATCGTCGGGGTTGGGCTTGCGGATGAACAGCGGCGAGGCATCGTGGCCGACCACGGCGTCAGCTACGGTGGGCCTTGCCAGTTCGGCGGAGGGTGTGAAGGGTTCGGTGGTTGCGGTCATGTCGGTGGTTCGCTGTAGCGAATTTGAGCAGGATTATAACAGCGCCTTATCAGCAATTCAAAACCATGGTTATCCAGGCGCCGTCTAGCCATAAAATATCATTATGAAGAGTGGGCCCATGCCCGTCATGTCGGCATCGAAGCCCGGCTCACCCCTTCCACAGTGGCGTCAGACGTATCTTCAGAATAGCTCAAGGCGCGGACGCCGAAACACCGAGGGTCACCCACGCAAACGGGCCACCCTGAGGGTGGCCCGTGGTCACACACCGCCGTCGATCGCGCTCAGCGGCGAGTCGGCGTGCGCATGGTGACGAACTCCTCGGCGCCGGTGGGATGGATGCCCACGGTGGCGTCGAAGTCCGCCTTGGTGAGTCCCGCGCGGACGGCCACGGCGATCCCCTGGATCACCTCCCCGGCCTCCTCGCCCACCATGTGGGCACCGACCACCACGTCGCTGGCATCGTCGACGATCAGCTTCATCAGGCAGCGCTCGCTGCTGCCGGAGAGGGTGTGCTTCATGGGGCGAAAGTCCGCCGCGTAGACCCGGATCTCGCCATGGGCCTCGCGTGCCTGCTCCTCGGAGAGCCCCACGGTGCCGATGTTGGGATGGCAGAATACCGCCGTGGGAATGTGGCGATAGTCCAGCGGGGCCGGCTCGCCCGGCTCGAAGTGATGGCGGACCAGCTGCATGGCCTCGGCGAGCGCCACCGGCGTGAGCTCAGGGCCGCCGGTCACGTCCCCGAGTGCCAGGATCGACGGCACCGAGGTCTCGAAGCGCTCGTTGACGGCGAGGTGGCCGCTGTCGGTGCGGGTCACGTCCAGCGCATCGAGCCCGAGTCCCTCGACGTGGGGGCGACGACCGGTCGCCGCCAGCACCGCGTCCACTTCGAGCTGCTCACCGCTGGTCAGGGTGACCTTCAGGCCGCCCTCGACCTTCTCGATCGCCTCGATGTTGGCCTCGAAGTGCAGGTTGACGCCCTTCTTGGCCATCTCGTCCCGGGTGAACTCGCGCACCTGCTGGTCGAAGCCGCGCAGGAAGAGCTCGCCGCGATAGATCAGGTGGGCCTCGCTGCCGAGCCCGTTGAAGATGCTGGCGAACTCCACCGCGATGTAGCCGCCGCCGAGCACCAGGAAGCGCTCGGGGAAGGTCTCGAGATCGAAGACCTGGTTGGAGTTGACGGTGAGCTCCTTGCCGGGGAAGTCCGGTGTCCAGGGCCATCCGCCGACGGCCACCAGGATCTTCTCGGCGCTGACGGTCTCGCCGCCGACCTCCACGTGATGGGCATCCACCACCCGGGCGCGCTCGTTGATCAGGCGCACGTCAGCGGCGTCCAGCAGCCGCCCGTAGATGCCGTTGAGCCGCTTGATCTCGCCGATCTTGTTGTCGCGCAGCGTCGACCAGTCGAAGCGCGGCGCCTCGGCCAGGTGCCAGCCGAAGCCGCTGGCATCCTCGAAGGCTTCGTGGAAGTGGGCCGCATAGGAGTAAAGCTTCTTGGGCACGCAGCCGACGTTGACGCAGGTGCCCCCCAGGTAGCGGTCCTCGGCCACGGCGACCCGGGCGCCGGTCGCCGCCGCGGTGCGGGCGGCGCGCACGCCGCCGGAACCGGCGCCGATCACGAAGAGATCGTAGTCGTATTCGGACACAGTGTTCTCCTGATGGTGTGTCATTCTGATCGGGCGCGATCATACCAGCCACGGCCATGGCCCGGGAGGCCCGCTCCATTGACCCTGGCTATGCCGGTAATCAAGAATGCGTCCCGACCCATGGCCCGTTCTTCAGAGAAGCCCACCCATGAAAACCGAAATGCAAGAGCTGCTCGAGCGCAACCGCGATTGGGCCGAGAGCGTCCGTCGCCAGGATCCCGACTTCTTCTCTCGGCTGTCGCAGCAGCAGAATCCCGACTACCTGTGGATCGGCTGCTCCGACTCCCGGGTGCCGGCCAACCAGATCATCGACCTGCCGCCCGGCGAGGTCTTCGTCCATCGCAACGTCGCCAACCTGCTGCACCACAACGACATGAACGCCCTCTCGGTGGTCCAGTTCGCCGTCGACGTGCTCAAGGTGAAGCACATCATGATCGTCGGCCACTACGGCTGCGGCGGCATCAAGGCGGCGGTGACCGGCGATGAGTGCGGCATGGTCGACTACTGGCTGCACTCGGTCCGCGAGCTCTACAGCCGCCACCGCGGCGACCTGGAGCAGCTGCCGCTCGACGAGCAGGTCGATCGCATGTGCGAGCTCAACGTCAAGGCCCAGGTCAACAACCTGTGCCGCACCAAGATCATCCAGCGGGCCTGGCAGCGCGGCCAGGCGCTCGCCGTCCACGGCTGGGTCTACGGCCTGAGCGACGGGCGCGTCACCGACCTGGAGTGCAGCGTCTCGGGGCTCGATCAGGTCGCGACCCTCTATCGTATCGGCCGTTTGACGCCGTCGAGCGAGGACTGAATCGTCGTTCGCCCGGCGGCCTCATTCGCCGGGCGCATGGCGCCTGTCAAAATTTCGATTGGGCAGGGGTCGCCGGGCTCTCTATGTTGTTGGCTGGACCTTATCGGTCATTACACCAATAACAAGTCACCCGGCATGGAACGACACATGACTCTCAAGAAGACCCTGCTGGCGAGCGTGATCGGCGCCGCCATGACCACCGCCGTGCTGCCCTCCGTGGCCAGCGCCGAGACCAGCCTGCGCATGGCCTACGACGCCGACCCGGTCTCGCTGGACATCCACGAGCAGCTCTCTGGCGGCATCATCCAGCTCTCCCATATGACCTTCGACCCGCTGGTGCGCTGGAACAAGGACCTCTCCTTCGAGCCGCGCCTGGCCACCGGCTGGGAGCAGGTCGACGACACCACCATGCGCATGACGCTGCGCGATGACGTCGAATTCCACAGCGGCAACACCTTCAGCGCCGAGGACGTGGTCTGGACCATCGAGCGCCTGAAGCGAAGCCCCGACTTCAAGGCGATCTTCGAGCCCATCGAGAGCGTCACCGCAGTCGACGACACCACGGTGGAGATCACCACCACCAAGCCCTACCCGCTGCTGCTGAACCTGGCGACCTATGTCTTCCCGATGGACAGCGCCTTCTACAGCGGCACCGATGCGGATGGCGACCCCAAGGACGAGATCGTCAAGAACGGCAACTCCTTCGCCTCGACCCACGTCTCCGGCACCGGCCCCTACGTGGTCACCGAACGCCAGCAGGGCGTGCGCATCAATTTCGAGCGCTTCGATGACTACTGGGACGAGGAATCGCCTGGCAACGTCGACGAGATCGTCATGACCCCGATCAGCGAGAACGCCACCCGCGTGGCCGCGCTGCTCTCCGGCGACGTCGACTTCATCGCCCCGGTGCCGCCCAATGACCTGGATCGGGTCCGCGAGGACGAGGACGTGCAGCTGGTGACCATGTCGGGCACCCGGATCATCCTCTTCCACATGAACCAGGAGCGCGTCGAGGCCTTCCAGGACCCGCGCGTGCGCCAGGCCTTCGCCTACGCCATCAACCAGGAAGGCATCGCCGACCGCCTGATGAAGGGCTTCGCCACCCCGGCCGCCCAATTCTCGCCGGACGGCTATGCCGGCCACGTCGAGAGCCTCGAGCCGCGCTATGACCTGGAGAAGGCCAAGCAGCTGATGAGTGATGCCGGCTTCGAAGACGGCTTCGAGATCAGCATGATGGCGCCCAACAACCGCTACGTGAACGACGCCAAGATCGCCCAGGCGGTCGCCGCCATGCTGGCGCGCATCAACGTCACCGTGGACCTCAAGACGCTGCCCAAGGCCCAGTACTGGGGCGAGTTCGACGAGCGCGTCGCCGACATGATGATGATCGGCTGGCACGCCGATACCGAGGACTCGGCTAACTTCCACGAGTACCTGACCGCCTGCCCGGACGCCGACACCGGGGCCGGCCAGTACAACGCCGGCAACTACTGCAACCCGGAACTCGACAAGCTGGTCGCCGAGGCCAATCTCGAGATCGACCTCGAGAAGCGCGCCGAGATGCTCCAGCAGGTCGAGCAGACGCTCTACGACGATGCCGCCTTCGTGCCGCTGCACTGGCAGGACCTGGCCTGGGCATCGGCCTCCAACGTCAACATCGAGCCGATCCTCAACGTGATGAACTTCCCCTACCTCGGGGACCTGGTCATCACCGACGAGTAAGTCCGCCGCGCGCCGGCCCCTCGCGGGCCGGCCCTTCGAAACCATGACCCCTGTGACGCGCTCGATGATCGAGTGCGTCGCCGCGTGTTGCACACGGGACGCCAGCCATGATCGCCTTCCTGATCAAGCGCCTCTACCATGCCCTGCTGGTGATGTTCGTCATCAGCATCATCGCCTTCGCCATCCAGGACAACCTGGGCGACCCCATCCAGCAGATGGTCGGCCAGTCGGTGCCCGAGAGCGAGCGCGAGGCCCTGCGCGAGGAGCTGGGGCTCAACGACCCCTTCCTGGTCCAGTACCTGCGTTTCGCCGGTAACGCCGTCCAGTTCGACTTCGGCTATTCCTACACCTTCAACCAGCCGACCACCGAGGTCATCATGCGCCACCTGCCGGCGACCCTCGAGTTGGTGGCGGCCAGTACCTTCCTGATCATCGCGCTGTCGGTACCGATCGGCGTGTACAGCGCCATCCGCCCCCGGGCCTGGCTGACGCGCTTCTTCATGGGCGTGTCGATCGTCGGCATCTCGATTCCGGTGTTTCTCACCGCCATCGTGCTGATCCAGATATTTGCCATCGGCATCAGCGTCACGCCCTTCCCCGCCGATACCGGCTGGGGCGCCTGGCTCAATGATCTGCTCTCCACCGACGGCGGCATGCCGGCCTACGGCCGCGGCGATCCGGTGAATGTCTTCGGCACCTGGGATACCAACTTCGCCTCGCTGACCGGGTTGACCTACCTGGTGCTGCCGGCGGTCTCGCTGGCCTCGATCATGCTGCCGCTGTTCATTCGCCTGATTCGCGCCGAGATGCTCGAGGTGCTGCAGTCCGAATACGTGAAGTTCGCCCGCGCCAAGGGCATCTCGCTGCGCCGCATCTACTTCATCCATGCGCTGAAGAACACCATGCTGCCGGTGATCACCGTAGGCGGCGTGCAGATCGGCACCCTGGTGGCCTACACCATCCTCACCGAGACGGTGTTCCAGTGGCCGGGCATGGGGCTGATGTTCCTCAACGCCATCCAGCGCTCCGACGTGCCGCTGATCGTGACCTACCTGATGATCGTGGGGCTGATCTTCGTGATCACCAATACCCTGGTCGACCTCATCTACGGCCTGGTCAATCCCACCGTCAAGCTGACAGGGAAACCCGCATGACCACCACCAACTCTTCCATGGACGTCGCCCCGGTCGCGAGCCGCTGGTCGCGTTTCCGCGGCTCCTATCTGCTCTACAGCTTCAAGCGCGACCCGATCGCCCAGCTCAGCCTGCTGGTATTCATCGTGCTGGTCGGGGTCGCCGTGCTGGCGCCGTGGCTGGCGCCGATGGATCCCTACGACCTGGCGCAGATCGATATCCTGGCCTCGGAGCTGCCGCCCTTCTGGGTCGACGGCAGCGATCCGGCCTACCTGATGGGCACCGATGCTCAGGGGCGCGACCTGCTTTCCACCATCCTCTATGGCGCCCGGGTGTCGCTGATCATCGGCTTCGGCGCCGTGGCCCTGCAGGCCCTGCTGGGGGTCAGCTTCGGGCTGCTCGCCGGCTACCTCGGCGGGCGCGTCGACGCCTTCCTGATGCGCCTGGCCGACATCCAGCTGTCGTTCTCCACCCTGATGGTGGCCATCGTGGTCGGCGCCCTGGTCAAGGCGGTCTTCGGCGGCGCCACCTACAGTGACTTCGCGGTGCCGCTGCTGGTGCTGATCATCGGCCTGGCGGAGTGGCCGCAGTACGCGCGCACGGTGCGCGCCTCGGTGCTCGCCGAGCGCAGCAAGGAGTACGTCGACGCCGCCCGAGTGATGGGCTTCACGAGCCGGCGCATCATGTTCCGCCACATCCTGCCCAACACCCTGTCGCCGATCTTCGTCATCTCCACGGTGCAGGTGGCCAACGCCATCATCTCCGAGGCCGCGCTGTCGTTCCTGGGGCTCGGCATGCCGGAGACCCACCCGTCGCTGGGCTCGCTGATCAAGTCGGGCTTCGACTACATCCAGTCGGGCTCCTGGTGGATCACCCTGATCCCCGGGGCCATGCTGGTCATCCTCGTGCTGGTGATCAACCTGCTCGGCGACTGGCTGCGCGACGTCCTCAACCCGCGACTCTACAAGGGCTGATTCCCATGGCACTCCTCGACGTAACCAACCTCGACGTGCGCTTCGCCCTGCGCCGCGGTGACGTGCAGGCCCTGCGTGACGTCTGCTTCAGCCTGGAGCGTGGCGAACGCCTCGGCATCGTGGGCGAGTCCGGCGCCGGCAAGTCGGTGGCGGCCTTCAGCCTGCTCAACCTGATCGCCAAGCCCGGCTACATCGCCGGCGGCAGCATCACCTTCGACGGCCAGGAACTCACCGCCATGAGCGACCGCGGCCTGCGCCACGTGCGTGGGCACCGCATGTCGATGATCTTCCAGGATCCGATGATGACCCTGAACCCGGTGCTGACCATCGGCGAGCAGATGGTCGAGTGCCTCAAGGCGCACCGGCGCATCTCCTCCAAGGAGGCTCGGGCGATCTCGCTGCGCAAGCTCGAGCAGGTGCAGATCCCCTCCCCCTCGGCGCGCCTGGACCAGTATCCCCACGAGCTCTCCGGCGGCATGCGCCAACGGGTGATCATCGCCATCGCGCTGCTGCTCGATCCGGACATCATCATCGCCGACGAGCCCACTACCGCACTGGACGTGACCATCCAGGCCGAGATCATGGCGCTGCTGCTCGAGCTTTGCGAGAAGCACAACGTCGGCCTGATCCTGATCACCCACGACCTCGGCGTGGTCAGCCAGGTCACCCAGCGCATGCTGGTGATGTATGCCGGCCGGGTGATCGAACAGGGCCCGACCCGGGAGATCATCAACGACCCGCAGCACCCCTACACCCAGGGGCTGATCAACGCGCTGCCGCAGATGGCGACGCCCGGCGCGCGCCTCAACCAGATCCCTGGCAGCATGCCGTCGCTGGACAATCTGCCGAGCGGCTGCGCCTTCCATCCGCGCTGCGGCTTCGTGGCACGCGCCGACGGCTCGACCCGCCACGCCTGCACCGACGAGGTGCCCGACTTCGTGACCTCCGGCAACTGCCGGGTCGCCTGCCACATGGTCGCCGAGATGCTCGATCGCGAGCGCATCCCGGCCGAGGAGATCCGCTGATGAGTTCGACAGCACACGCCCCCGCCGCCGAGCCCGCCTCCCCGCTGCTGGAGATCCGCGGCGTGGAGAAGCGCTTCTCGCTCTCCGGCGACTTCCTCGAGCAGCTCAAGTTCAAGGGCGGCAAGCTGGTCCGCGAGCAGAAGCACGTGCACGCCATCAACGGTGTCGACCTGGACATCCAGCGCGGCGAGGCGCTCTGCGTGGTCGGCGAGTCCGGCTGCGGCAAGTCCACCGTGGCGCGCACCGTGATGGGGCTGCTGCACCCGAGTGCCGGCGAGATCCGCTATGACGGCGAGCGCATCGACGATCTCTCCCATCAGGCGCTGATGCCCTATCGCCGCCGCATGCAGATGATCTTCCAGAACCCCTATGCGTCGCTGAACCCGCGCATGACCATCCAGCAGACCCTGGAGGAGCCGATCCGCCTGCACCATCCGGACTGGTCGCCGCAGCGGGTCAAGCAGCAGGTCGCCGAGGTGATGACCTCGGTGGGCATCGCCGCCGACTGGGGCGCGCGCTACGGCCACGAGTTCTCCGGCGGCCAGCGTCAGCGCATCGCCATCGCCCGGGCGCTGGCGGTGGACCCGGAGTTCATCGTCGCCGACGAGCCGATCTCGGCGCTGGACGTGTCGATCCAGGCCCAGGTCCTCAACCTGCTGATGGAGGCCCAGCAGCAGCGCAACCTAACCTACCTGTTCATCACCCACGACCTCGCCGTGGTGGAGCACTTCGGCACCCGGGTGGCGGTGATGTACTTAGGCAGGGTCTGTGAGGTGGCGCCCACGGCGACGCTCTTCGCCCGGCCGCGACACCCCTACACCCAGGCGCTGATGTCGGCCATCCCGCGCCTGGAGGACGACCGGCCGCAGCATATCCGCCTGCAGGGCGAGGTGCCCACGCCGGTCAACCTGCCGTCGGGCTGCGTGTTCCACGGGCGCTGCCCCCATGCCAACGCGCGCTGTCGCAGCGAGATCCCGGAGCTGATCGTCAGCGACGACGGCAGTCAGGTGGCCTGCCACGCCGTGGAGGAAGGGCGCATCGACTGACGCCCCGGGAGGTGTGGCACAATGCCGGGTGTGACACCCGGCTCCTGGCTCGAGGATCGACATGGAACTGCGCTGGCTGGAAGACTTCATCGTCCTGGCCCGGACCCAGCACTTCTCGCGCGCGGCGGAGGAGCAGAACGTCACCCAACCGACCTTCTCGCGACGCATCAAGCTGCTCGAGGAGGGCATGGGCACCACCCTGATCAATCGCCAGACCCTGCCGCTGACGCTGACGCCGGCCGGCGAAGAGTTCCTGGCGCTGAGCCTCGAGGTGACGCGACGCGTCGCCGCGACCCGACTGCGCCTGTCGCAGCTGGCCGAGGAACAGGCCAGCCAGCTGCGCCTGGCCGCGCCCCAGAGCCTGCTGGCGCACTTCCTGCCCGCCTGGCTCTCCAGCTTTACCACCCCGCCGCCGCTGACGCCCTCGCTGCGGGCCACCGGCTGGCTGGCCAGCGACTTCTTCGAGGCGCTGTCGCGCGACGAGTGCGACTTTGTGCTCACCTACTGGCCCCGGGTCGAGGGGCCGCAGATGCCGGATACCGAGGGCCTCGAGCAGCGCTGCCTCGACAGCGAACGGCTGGTGCCGGTGTCGCTGCCCGAGGCCGATGGGCGGCCTCGCTTCACGCTGGAGACCGGCCTGCGTGCCAGCCTGCCGCTGATCGCCTACCACCCGCGGGGGCTGACGGACATGGCGCTGCGTCGCCATCTGGAGGGGATTCCCGGGGCGCCGAGCTTTCGCGTGCTCCACGAGAGCATCCAGAGTGGCAACATCCGCGAGCTGGTCGGCCTGGGCTATGGGCTGGGCTGGCTGCCCGAGCGCACCGTGCAGGAGACCCTGGCCGCGGGCACCCTGGTACGCGCCGGCGACGGTCGCTGGGACGTGCCGCTGGAGATCCGCCTCTACCGCCGCCAAGGCATCGGCCAGGCCGCCGTCGAGGCCCTCTGGGAGTCGCTGGCGACGGACGGCGAGGCGCGCCGCGCGATCTGAGTCGCGTGTATCCTGATACCCTTTGAGCCTGACGCGGCACGCCGCAACCCTGGCGGCGTGCCGTCTCCCCTACCCCTCTCGTTTCTCTAATCCCCTGGTGGAGCCCCTCATGGACGAGCCCTGGCACATCGCCGACTTCCGCGCGCCCCCGGGGCTTGGCAATCGTCACGTCCAGACCCTGCTGCCGCGCTGCCTGCCACGGCCCGCGCGTGGGTGGAAAGACGAGATACTGGAGCTGCCCGATGGCGACTTCGTCGAGCTGGCCTGGGCTCAGCCGGCCCCGTCCGAGGCCGATGCGCCCATCCTGGTGCTCTTCCACGGGCTCGAGGGCTCGATCGACTCCCCCTATGCCCGGGAGCTGCTGAATGCCGCCGCCGGACTGGGCTGGCGGGCCGTGCTGATGCATTTTCGCGGCTGCGGCAAGCACACGAACCGCCTGCCCCGCGCCTATCACAGCGGCGATACCGCCGATGCCCGCTGGCTGATCGACCAGCTGTCGCAGCGCCACCCCGACGCCATGAAGGTCGCCGCCGGGGTCTCCCTGGGTGGCAACATGCTGACCAAGCTGGTCGCGGAATCGGGTGGCCAGGGCCTCGACCTGGCCGGGGCCATCGTCATCAGCGCGCCGCTGGACCTCGCCGCCTGTGCCGATACCCTGAACCAGGGATTCGCCCGGCTCTACGAACGCCATCTGCTCGCCTCGCTCAAGCAGAAGATGGCCGGGCGGCTGGCGCGCGGTGAACTGCCGCTGGCGCTCGGGCCCGGCGAGCTTGCCTCGCTCGCAAGCCTGCGCGCCTACGACGATGCCGTGACCGCCCCGCTGCACGGCTTCGACGGCGCCGCCGACTACTATCGGCGGGCCTCGGCCGGCCCCCTGCTCGCTGAGGTGACGCTGCCCATGCTGATGCTGCACGCCGACGATGATCCCTTCATGCCCCCGGCGCTCTTCGCACGCTTCCCCCGGCCATCGCCCGCGGTGCGGGTGGAGCTCGCCCATCACGGCGGGCACGTCGGCTTCGTCCAGTGGCGCGACGGCCGCCCGGCCTCGTGGCTGGCCAGGCGCGTCGCCCGCCAGCTGACGGCCTGGCACGCTCCTTTCGCGGACCGCTGACGACCGCCGATGCCTCTCCCGCCATGAAGCCCGGCGACAATAAAGGTCGTGACCTTAACCCATGTTGTCGCCGCTTCCCGGGCGCGATGCCTAGTCTGGCTGCATGGCGAGGCCCGCGATCGATGTCACCGTGCCGGCCGCCGCCCCGGATTCATCACCCGATTCATCACATACGGGGGAGCTCATGGACATCGCGAACCGGACTCAGGGATCGACCATTCACGCCAGTGACTCCCGGCCCAGCCGGACGCTCATGCTGCCCGCGGAGCTGCTGCAGGCGGTAGACGATCACGAACGCCGGCAGTCGCAACGGTATCGCTGGCGGGCGCTGCGCTTCCTGGCCTATCACCCCGGCCTCAGCCAGCTGATGGAGGCCCTGGCCGACGAGAGTCGCGATCGGCGCGAGGTGCTGGTCGAGGCGCTGGCGGGAAGGCGTCCCGTCGAGCCCTGCCAGGCGCCCGCGGCCGGAGATTGCCGGGGGCGGGGTGCGGCGCACTTCTTCATCGTCGATGACGACATCGCGCACCTGGAACTGGGCCTAAGCCTGCTGGAGGAGCGTCGTACGGAGCGCTTCTATACGCGCCTGCTGCACGACGGCGCGATCCCGGGCCTGGATGCGCTGCTGGGCGACTGCATCGCCCAGTGTCGGGCCCATGGCCGGCTGCTCGAGGAGACGCGACAGTCGCTGCCGGCCCGACACCGCTCGCTTGGCAGCATCGCCCGTAGCCGGCGGCGGCGCCGACGCATCGGCTGAGGTCATCGTCGGGGCCATTGTCGGGGCGATGGAACGCGCGGGCATGGGTCGTGGTGACATGGCGCTATAGTGAACAGGGGGCGCAGCGTCGCGCTTGCCATCGTCCCGCCGTCGCTGCCGTCCATCGAGGTTCGTGAATGTCCACCGCTCCCTTCTTCCAGGCCGCCATGAGCCGCTACTTCGCCCTGAGCGACGACGATTGCCGGCTGCTCGAACAGCTCGAGCGGTGCAGCGCGCCGGTCGGCAAGGATCGGATGCTGTGGACGCTCGGTGCGCGGGTCGAGGATCTGTTCATCCTGCAGAGCGGCTGGGCCTGTACCGTTCGCGATACCTGTGCCGGAGAACGCCAGATCATCGAACTGCTGTTGCCAGGCGATATTGTCGGCCTGCGGGAGTTCACCTTCCGCCGGCACGGCAGCGAGGCGCGCATGATCAGCGAGGGCAGCGTCAGCACCTTCACCCACCAGCACATCGTGGATCTCGTGGCGGCCTCCACCTCCCTGGCGATGGCCCTATTCGCCACCATCGGGCGACAGGAGGCGCTGCTCACCGAGCGCATGCTGGTGACCCTCCACCGCTCGGCCCGGGTGCAAGTCAGCCATTTCGTGCTCGAGACCTACCTGCGCCTGAGCAAGCTCCAGCCCGTCGATCCCGGCCGCATGCCCTTTCCCGTCTCCCAGCGTCTGCTCGGGCAGATCCTCGGGCTCACGCCGGTGCATATCAATCGCACCCTGACGGCGCTGGAGCGCGACGGGGTGCTCGAGAAGCAACGCGCCCACATCGTCATCCACGACCCCTCGCGCCTGCGCGCCGAGGCGGATTTCGACGACGACTACCTGAGCGACCGTGTGGACGGCCTCAGCACCCGCCTCGCGGAGCTGAGAGAGGGCGCCCCGCCCTCCGGTGTCAGCCGATCGGACAACTGACGCCGGTGCCCTTCAGGCCGCAGTAGCCACCGGGGTGCTTCTCCAGATACTGCTGGTGGTACTCCTCGGCGTAGTAGAAGGCCGTGAGCGGCTCGATCTCGGTGGTGACGGGGCCCTTGCCGCGTTGCGACAGCGCCTCGCCGTAGGCCTCGCGACTCTGCTCGGCGGCCTTCTGCTGCTCGTCGGTGGTGGTCAGGATGATCGACCGGTACTGGGTGCCGATGTCGTTGCCCTGGCGGTTGCCCTGGGTCGGGTCGTGCGCCTCCCAGAACACGCGCAGCAGCGTCTCCAGATCGACCACGCGCGGGTCGAAGACCACCCGCACCACCTCCGCATGACCGGTTCGGCCGCTGCAGGTCTCCTCGTAGGTGGGATTCGGGGTCACGCCGCCGGCATAGCCCACGGCGGTGACGTGCACCCCGGGCAGCTGCCAGAACAGCCGCTCGGCGCCCCAGAAACAGCCCAGGCCCAGCACGATCTCCTGCATCCCCTCGGGCCAGGGCGGCCGCATGGCGTGGCCATTGACCAGGTGGGTGGCGCTGATCGGCAGCGGCGTCTCGCGCCCGGCGGGCGCATGGACGGGATGGAGTGGCATGCGGTTCGCTCCTTGTCGGTGGTCGCCCGCTGCCCTCGACGGGGCGAGGGCGGCGGGCGCAGTGGTTCGTCTGACGGGCGGGCCGATCACGGCGACGGCGGATCACCCGGCAGGCTGAAGGTATAGATCAAGTCCACCGCCTGCGCGGCGCCGGACACCGCCTCGAGGTAGAGGTTACGCCACAGCTGGTAGCGCAGGGAGAGCTCGGCGATGGGCGAGAACACCCCCACGCCATAGCCGATGCTCAGCCTATCGGTCAGGTTGCCGGTGACCACCACCTGGCTCTCCTCGCCGGTACCGGCGGACGAGAGACTGAGATCCTCGATGCCGAAGGCCTCGCCGACGGCCCCCACGGCCCCGCCGGTCTGGCCGATCGTCAGGCCGATCAGCGCCGAGGTCAGGGCGCCGTCGGTCCCGCCGCTGCTGTCCGGGGCGCGGCCGCGCAGCAGATAGGAGAGCGCCCTGCCCTCGTTCATCGCCGGCTCCGAGAAGATCTCCAGGCTCGGGGCCGACGCCTCGCCGCTCACCCGGAGTCCGGCGATCACGTCGTCCTCGGTGGCGGCAGGGTTGCGGATCGCCTCGAAGTCGAGCCGCGGCTGCCCCGGCGGACCGCTGAAGAAGATGATCCCCTCGCGGATGACCAGGTCCTGACCGTAGGCCCTGAAGCGGCCGTCGATCAGGCTGACATCCCCGAACAGCTGGACCGGGCCGCTCTGCTGGCGCACCTCGAGGTTCCCCGCGAGCTCCGACTCCAGGCCATAGGCCTCGAGCTGCATGTCCGGGCCCAGTGACAGGGTGATCCGGATGTCGGTGGCCATGCCGGCCTCGGCCATGGCCTCGGCGGTGGATTCGCCGGGCTGGCGCTGCGCCCTGGCCTCCGCCTCGGCTTCGGCGGCGCGGCGATCGTCTTCCTCGGTGATGATCACCTCGTCGGGGCTTGGCGCCTGCGCCGACTTGGGCACCTCGCCCACCTGTAGCCTCGCCCAGGGGATAGCGACCGTGCCTCGCACCTGCAGTCGCTCGGGATCGGCGCGCACGCTCAGGTCCGGGGCCAGGCGCAGGCGACCGAAGCTTGGCAGGATCGCCAGCAGAGGATCATCGACGGCGTTCAGGTCGATGGCCGCCTGCCATCCGCCCTCGGCCGGCCACTGGGCATTGCCGTCGATGGTGAGACGGCCCTCCTCGGCGGTCAGGAAGCCGTCGAGATCGGCCCGGTCGCCGGCCAGATCGATGGTCAGCTCGCCGTCCTGCACCTCCAGGGGCAGATCCAGGCCGCCGGCCTGGAGCCCGCTCAGGGCGAGTCGGCCGTCCAGCCGCGGGGCCTCCTGGTTGCCGGCGATGCGGATATCGCCGTCCAGGCCGCCCTTGAGGGTCTCCAGGCCGGCGACCAGCGGGCGATACGGCGCCAGGCGCAGGTCGTCGATGCGCAGCTGTCCATCCAGGGCACCGTCGCCCAGCGGGTCGATGATGCCCAGCGCCAGGCGCAGCTCCCCGGTGTCGGCCAGGCCGACGACCAGCTCGAGATCCGCCCGCGCTTCGCTTGCCTCCACCGCCACGCTCAGGCTGGTGCCGGGCACCGCCCAGGGTTGGCCATAGGCATCTTCGCCGGTCACCTCGGCGCGGCTGTCGAGGTCGGCGTCGAGCCGCCAGCGCTCTCCCCCACCCGACCAGCCGGCGGAGAGGGTGCCGGCGCTCTCGCCGCCGATGCGCCACCCGGGCGGCATCAGGCTGTCGAGCATATCCATCGGCAGGTCGCGGATCTCGAGGGCGGCGCGCCCGGCCTCGGCCGAGGCCTCGAGCGGTTCGACCAGGCAGACGTCACCGCCCTGGCGGCGGCTCAGGCAGAAGGGCGCCACCCGGGCCGAGCCCTCGGGAAGATTGGCCTCGAAGGTCAGCGCCTCGGCCAGGCGGATATCGCCGAACTCGCTGTCGAGCTCCAGCGGCGCCAGGGTGCCCCGGTAACGCTCGCGCGCGGTGTCCAGGCCACCCTCGAGGGTCAGGGCCAGCCGCGAGACCGGCAGGCCCTCGCCGCCGTCCATGGCCAGGCGCAGTCGATGCGCCGTCTGCTGCCCCTCAAGATCCAGCGTCAGCGCGGTGATCTGCTGCCCGCCGGTGGCGATATCACGGGCGTCCAGGGTCACGGCGAGTTCGGGGTCGTCGAGACCGGCGACGCGCGCCTCCAGATCCAGGCGCGACAGCCGGTTCTCGTTGAAGGCCAGCTCTCGCCCGGCCAGGTCGAGTTCGAGTTGTGGGGCCTCGAGGCTGCCCTGGGCGATGAATTCGCCGTTCAGGACGCCCTCGAGCCCGGGATAGAGACTTTGGAGTGCCGGCAGGTCAAGCTCGCCGCTCAGGTCCAGCGATGACGGGCTGATCGACCCCGCGGCGCTGACCCGATTGCGGCCCTGGCGGAAGTCGAGGGTCTCGAGCTCCCAGCGCATCTCGCTGTCGCCGGCAAGCACCGCCTCGAGGGAGAGCGGCCGATCGTCCAGCACGCCCTGGATGTCCAGGGACGGGACCTCGACTCGCCAGCCGTCGTCGTTCTGGGTGAAGCTCACCTCGGCGCCGCCGTCCAGCCGGCCCTCGAGCCCCTCGACGACGTTGCCGGGATTGATCCCGTCCAGGGAGAGCGTGGCCGTGGCGGCAAGGCCCTCCGCCCAGTCGACCCGGCCACGGCTGACGATCACGCCGCCCTGCTGATTGACGGTCAGCGGCGACCAGTCGAAATGGCTCAGGCTGCCGCTGCCCATGAGCGAGAGATCGGTGGGCAGCAGCGTCGGACCCGCGGCGGACAGGGAGAGTTCGGCCCGATAGTCGACCAGGCTGCCGGCCAGCTGCAGCGAGAGATCCTCGGCCCGCCACGGCTCTGCCGGCGGCGCGGTTGAGGTGTCGCCTCCTTGCGTCTGCGCCTCGGCGGGCGCGTCTTTCCCCTGGGCCTCGGCGGGCAGCGGCCACTGCAGGGCCTCGCTTTCAAGCGAGGCCTCGAAGGGCAGTGTGGGATCGAGGGCGTCGAGTCGGGCGGTCAGCCGCGCCTCGACCGGGCCCTGCAGGGTCAGGTCGACCTCCAGCTCGGCCAGGCTGCCGGCGATGTCGAGCTCGATGCGCTCGCCCGCCAGCGCCGGCATGCGCTCCGGCAGGTAGAGGTCGGCACCCAGGCGCGCCTGGAGGGGATAGTCGTCACGCAGCTCCAGCCTTGCCGTCAGCTCGGCATCGGCGTCGGGGCTTGCGAGCTTCAGGGGATCGATCGCTATCTCGTGGCCCCGGGCGCTCAGGCGCAGCAGCAGGCGTTCCACGCCGGCCTCGACGGCGCCTCCCACGGCAAAGTCCTCGACGAGCAGCTCCGGCACCTCCACCGCCAGGGGCAGGGTCACCTCGGGCAGCACGCGCCGCGGCTGCTTTGCCAGCGGCAGGCCGGCCATGCCCTCCAGCTCGGCGGCGGCCCCGGCGGGTAGCGGCGAGTTCACGGCGGTGGCGGCGTCGATGGCCTGGGCGGTGAGCCTCGGCCCCGCGTGCTCGGCCTCGCTCAGGGCGAGTCGCGTGCCCGCCGAGAGCGGCAGGGTCAGCCGGGTACCGGCGAGCCGCGTGGGCAGCAGGGTCAGGGTGCCCTGCTCGGCGCGCAGCGCACTGGTGAAAGACGCCCAGGCGAGCCGCGTGCCGTCGGCGAGGCGCAGGTCCACATCGTTAAGCGACAGCTCGCGAAGCTCGAACGGGAACGGTAGCTGGATCTGGCCGAGGGGTTCGCCAGTGGGGGCAGGCGCCTCGGGTGCCGCCGCCGCGGCGGGCGCTGCTTCGGCCAGGCGAATATCGGCGCCCTCCACGGCGAGGCGCTCGATGCATAGCCGGCCCTCGAGCAGGCAGTCCTCTGACCAGGCCAGCTCCAGGCGCGACAGGGCGATTCGCGCCGGGCCCGCCTTCAGGCGCAGGTCCTCGAGCACCAGGCGATCCAGCGGCGCCCCCTCATGGCCGCCCAGCTCATAGAAGCCGCGCTTGGCGCCCTGCTCGAGCAGCACGCCGGTGCCCCAGGGCGACAGGGCCAACCCGAGCAGCAGTAGCACGAAGCCTATCAGCCACAGGGGCAGGAGGATCAGCAGGCGGGCCAGGGCCCAGGTCACGGCGCGCTTTCTCAAGACGTTGGCTCTCAGAATTCCGGTCCGATGGAGAAGTGGATACGAAAGGTATCCTCGATATCGAAGGGGTGCGCGACGTCGAAACGGATGGGGCCGACCGGTGAGATCCAGCGCACGCCGAGGCCCGCCCCGGTCTTCAGCTCGCTCGGCCACCAGTCGTTGAACGCATCGCCGGTGTCGACGAAGGTCGCCAGCCACCACTTGCCGGCGACGCGCCGCTGAGCCTCGAGGCCCACGGTCAGCAGCTGCTCGCCGCCGATCAGGTCGCCCTCCTGGTTCTCGGGGGCGATGCTCTCGTAGGAGTAGCCGCGCACGCTGCGATCGCCGCCGGTGAAGAAGCGCAGCGACGGCGGGATGTCCGCGAAGTCATCGGTGGTGATGCTGCCGAACCCGACCCGGCCGACGAAACGATGGCCATCGCCCAGCATACGGATCCATTCGCTGTCGCCGGTGATCCGCAGGAACTCCGCCGCCGACCCCCAGGCCTCGCTAGAGTACTCGAACGCCAGGAGCTGGCGATCCCCCCAGGTGGGGAAGGCGGGGTTGCGCGTGCGCGTGCGTGTCCAGCTGATGCCGGGATAGAGCAGCAGGACCTGGTTGGAAACGCCGGCCTGGGTGAAGTCCTCGTAGGTGCCGCGCAGGTAGAGCGACTGTTCCCAGTCCCTGGCGAAGGTCCAGTTGTCACCGGCGGTCCAGTCGCTGTCGAATTTCCAGCGCCGGGCGATCTCCACGGTGCTCTCGAGGGTGCGGGTGTCCTCGCTGTCCTTGTTGCGCAGCCCGTACTGGAGGCGATAGCTGTCGCGCAGGGGATTCTCGAGGGGAATCGTATAGAGTCCCGAGAATCGCTGCTCCGGGCCCGAGAAATAGAGATCGTGGTCGAGGCCGTGACCGTAGCGGTTGATCCAGGGCTGATCCCAGGCGAGGCGGACACGCGGGCCTACGTCGGTGGCAAAGCCCAAGCCGACCTCGAACTGGTGGCGGTCCGCCGGCGTCACCGTGACATCGATCGGCGCCTCGGCGGGACGCTGGAGGGTGCTGGCCGCGACCAGCGCCTCGGCCTGGATGCGCGCCGGGGGGGGGGGCGGCTCGCGGCCTTCCAGATCGAGTTCCCGCCACCAGCCGGCCTCGGAGGCCGGCAGCGCCAGACGCTCCAGGTCGCGATCGAGGCGCGGACGCACGCTCAGCGAGGCGAACCACTCGGTCTGGCCGAGGCGCTCGTTGAGCCGGGCCACCTGGCTTGCCAGGTAGGGATCCCCACGCTCGAAGGTCGCCAGGTTCTTGAGCCGCTCGGGCTCGATGTGGTTTCCCTGGAACGTCACCTCGCCAAAGCGGTAGCGCGGGCCGCTGTCCAGTGCCAGGTAGAGCCGGGCGCTCTGGGCATAGGGCCTCACTTCCATGCGCCGGTCGGTGAAGGCCCAGTCGAAGTAGCCGCGCTGCAGGGCCAGGTTGGCCAGGGTGCTGCGCAGGCTGTCGAAGGGCGCGTGGCGCAGCCGATCCCCCTGCGAGAGGGGGAAGTCGTCGATGGCGTCCACGAAGGGAGAGTCGTCGACGGCGTCCCCGGTCACCGAGAGCTCGAGGACCTCGATGCGCACCGGCGCGCCGGGATCGATGACGAGCGTCACCTCCTCGGGTGCCTCGGGGTCGTCGAAGCGCGTGCGGATATTGGGCGAATAGTAGCCGTAGACCCTGAGGGCCTCGCTGCTGCGCCGCAGTACCTCGCTCTTCAGACGCTCGGGGCTGTACTGCTCGGCTTCGAGTTCATCGAGATAGAGGCGCACGTTCTCGGCCAGCTCGTCCTCGATGCCCTCGATTGTCGCCTCGAGGGCCTGGACGCCGGGCGCCAGGCCGAGACACAGCGTTGCTGCCGAGAGGCGAGTCCACACGCGATTGTCCATGAGCATCGATCCCTGACCGGGGGATGTCACTGGCGCAGGGCCTCGAGTTGGGCGCTCAGGGCGAGCTGGGACTGTCGCAGCTCACGCAGCCCGGATGCCATCTCTTGAAGCCCGCTGTCCAGCGCTTCCATTCGTTGGCGAACATCATCGCGTGATCCGGTCACGGCTTCAACTTGCCCGTCGAGCGTCGTCAGCTGTGCTTCCAGGTTCTCCATCCGCCCCTGGAGCGCCTGCACGCCGTCGGCCAGGGTCTGGCGACGCGCGGCTTGAGTCTCGCGGGCCTGCTCGATAGTTGCCAGTCGCTCGAGAAGCGCGGCGCGACCCTCCTCGCCGGCACGCTCCAGGGCGTCCAGGGAGGAGCGGGTCGCGGCCAGGGTGGCGTCGCGTGTTGCGGCCTGCTCCTCAAGCGAGGCGATGCGAGCCTGCTGGCGCTCCAGGCGCTCCTCGAAGGGCGCCATCTGCTGCGCCCGCTCGGACTCACGTTCGGTCTCGCGTTCGGTCTCGAGTTCACCCTTGAATTCCGACAGGCGACGGTCGAGGACCGCGTCGACCTCGGCCTCCAGGTTGGACAGCTCGTCCAGGCGCGACTGCAGCGCGGTGAGCGCCTCCCCCCTGCCCTGCTCGGCATCGAAGCGCGCATGCACGTTGGAGAGCTCGCCGCTGACCCGGGAAAGCTCGGCCTGCAGGCGAGCGCGCTCCTGCCATCCGGCCCAGGCCAGGGCCGCGCCGGCGGCGAGCAGCAGCAGGATCAGCAGCCACAGCGGCCAGACTCGCGGGGGAGCCGGATGGCGGGCTCGCGGCGCCGACAGGCTGGCATCCGGGTCCGGCACGATCGGCCGGGGGTGCCGGCGCTCATCCGGGTGCTCTGCCATGACGAACTCCTTCTCTCGGGGTGGTTGGTCGGGGTCGCCGGTTCCCGGGGCACGCAATTGGCGACCCCCGGGCCGGGTGCTATGATGCCGCGACAGCACCGACACATCGTCCTGATAGTGTAAGGTTTTTTGTCATCGGAACGCACGGCCCCCGGTCAACATCGACGGGGGAGCCTTGAATCCCGGCGTCCCGATGCCCACCATGGGGTGCTGTAACGATACCGCTGACGACAAGGAGAGACTCGATGGCATTTGAACTGCCCGCACTGCCGTATGACAAGAACGCTCTGGAACCGCACATCTCGGCCGAGACCCTCGAGTATCACTACGGCAAGCATCATCAGACCTACGTGAACAAGCTCAACGAGCTGACCGAAGGCACCGCCGAGACGGACAAGTCTCTGGAAGAGATCATCCAGTCTTCCTCCGGCGGCCTGTTCAATCAGGCGGCGCAGGTCTGGAACCACACCTTCTACTGGCACTGCCTCTCTCCCAACGGCGGCGGCGAGCCGACCGGTGCACTGGCCGAGGCCATCAACGCCAAGTTCGGCTCCTTCGAGAAGTTCAAGGAGACCTTCAACGCCCAGGCGGCCGGCAACTTCGGTTCCGGCTGGACGTGGCTGATCAAGACCGATGACGGCGGCGTCGACATCGTCAACACCAGCAACGCCGACACCCCCATCGCCCATGGCCAGACCCCGCTGCTGACCATCGACGTGTGGGAGCACGCCTACTACATCGACTACCGCAACGCGCGTCCGAAGTACCTCGAAAACGTCTGGAGCGTGCTCAACTGGGACTTCGTCGCCCAGAACTTCAGCTGATCTGAACGTCAGTTACGTCTGACGTCAGCCAGGGCGACAGCGCCTCGGCGCCGCCCGCTGAATGAAAACGGCCCCGCCAACTGGCGGGGCCGTTTTCATGGGGTGTTAAGACCCCCTGGCGGACAGAGCGCCATCACGGATCGGCACGGCGGCCGATCCCGCGATAGTGCAGGCCACAGGCGGCGACGTGGGCCGGATCATAGATGTTGCGGCCATCGAGCAGCAACTTCTCGCCGAGCAGGTCGCTCAGCCGCGGCCAGTCGGGGTTCCAGTAGGCCTTCCACTCGGTGACCAGCATCAGCGCATCGACGCCCTCGCAGGCCGTCAGCGGGTCCTCCTCGAACACCTCGAGCAGCGGGTGCTCGCCGACCTCGGCAAGCACCGCGGGGATCGCCGCGGGATCGTGCAGGCGCACCTTGACGCCCTGGGCCCAGAGGGCGCGCAGCAGCGTCAGCACCGGCGCCTGGTCGATGCGCGCCGTGCCGGGTTTGAAGGCCGCCCCCCAGATCGCTACGCTGCGCCCGCCCAGGCGGCCGTGGAAGTGGGACCACAGCTTGCGAAACAGCGTCTCCTTCTTGTGCTCGTTGATGTCGAGCACCTGGTCGAGCAGCGCCGAATGGCGTCCGCTCGCCGACTGGACGTCGGCCAGGCGCATCAGGTCGCGGGAGAAATTGGGGCCGCCGAAGCCGCAGCCGGGATACAGGTATTCGTAGCCGATGCGCGAATCGGCGCCCATGCCCTGGCGCACGTGCTCCACGTCCACGCCCAGGCTGTCGGCGAGCCCGGCGATCTCGTTCATGTAGCTGATGCGAGTGGCGAGCATGCCGTTGATGGCGAGCTTGGTGAGCTCCGCGGCGCGCCGCGGCATGCGCTGGATCACCTCGCGCCGACGGTTGAAGGCGCGCAGCAGTTCACGCACCTGGCGTCCCGCCCGGTCATCGTCGCAGCCGAGTAGCCAGCGCGAGGGCCGGGTGAAGGTCTCCCAGGCGCGCCCCTCCTCGAGCAGGTCGGCCAGCGCCACCGCCCGGCAGCCGGCCAGGCGCGCTTCCAGCTGCTCGGTCTCGCCGACCGGGAAGGTGGAGTTATTGATCAGCACGGCCCCGGGGCACAGGCTCGCCATCCGTCGCTCGACGCACTCGGCGGCGTCCCGGCGCTGGTCGGGGGAGACGGCGAGCCACATCACGTCGAAGGGCTCGTCGTCGATGTCATGCTCATCCTGGGGCAGTATCCGCAGGCTGCCGTGGGCCATGCCCTCCTCGAGCCGGCCCATCAACTCAGGCTCGCCCGACAGCCAGCGGCTTTGTGACAGGGTCGGCCAGTCGGCCGAGGCGTGGGGCAGCCAGGCCACGCGGTGGCCCACCCAGGAAAGCGCGGCCGCCGCGGTGGCCGCGGCCAGCTCGCTGCCGTGGATCAGTACCCGCATCGGCTCACTCCCCGTCCGCGTAGCGCGACAGCAGCTCGCAGAAACCCTTCCCGTAGCGGGGATGGCGACGGCCATAGGCGAGAATCGCCTCCAGATACCCCAGCTGATGGCCGCAGTCGTAGGTCTTGCCCTGCATGCGGAAGGCGTCGACGCCCTCCTCGCGGCGCAGGGTCTCGATGGCGTCGGTCAACTGGATCTCGTTGCCGGCGCCGGGCGGTGTGTCGGCGAGCAGCGGAAAGATGCGCCCGGGCAGCACGTAGCGCCCGATCACCGCGAGATCGGAGGGCGCCTCGTCCACCGGCGGCTTCTCGACCACCCCGGCGATCGGGCGCGACTCGCCGGGCCCCGGCAGCTCGCCGCCGGTATCGACGATACCGTACTTGTGGACCAGCTCGTGGGGCACCTCCTCGACCATCAGCTGGCTGTGCCCGGTGGCCTCGAAGGAGGCGATCATGCCGGCCAGGTCGTTGCGCGCCAGGCCCTCGCCGTCCACCAGCACGTCGGGCAGCAGCACCGCGAAGGGCTCGTCGTCGCCCACCACCGGGCGGGCGCAGAGCACGGCGTGGCCGAGGCCCAGCGGCTCGGGCTGGCGCACGCTGATGATGTTGACGTCGGCGGGCACGATGGAGCGCAGCTCCTCGAGAAGCTCGGTCTTGCCCTTGGCCTCGAGGCTCGCCTCGAGCTCGAAGTGCTTGTCGAAGTGGTTCTCGATGGCGCTCTTGGTGCCATGGGTGACCAGCACGATATCGCGGATCCCCGCGGCCACGGCCTCCTGGACGACATACTGGATCACCGGTCGATCGACGATGGTGATCATCTCCTTGGGAATGGCCTTGGAGGCCGGGAGACAGCGCGTGCCGAATCCGGCAACGGGAAGAACGGCCTTGTGGATCATGGTGCGGTCCCTGTCACGGTTGGGGGTGGCCCGCCGGAAAGCGTGGGAATGCCCTCCGGGGAGCGGGTACAATGGGCATGATACCGAACCCAGGCCCGCCTGACAGCGTGTCGGGTGGGCGATACCAGGGAGACAGCAGATGAGTGCAAGCCACCCGCAAGCGGGCAACGTCGATCAGGCGGAGATCGCCAAGTTCGAGGCCCTGGCCGATCGCTGGTGGGATCCGCACGGCGAGTTCAAGCCGCTCCACGACATCAACCCCCTGCGTCTGGACTTCATCGATGCCCGGTCGGGCCTGGCCGGACGGCGCGTGCTGGACGTCGGCTGCGGCGGCGGCATCCTCGCCGAGGCCATGGCCCACCGGGGCGCCGAGGTCACCGGCATCGACCTGGGCGAGGCGCCGCTGGCCGTGGCACGCCTGCATGCCCGGGACCAGGGCGTCAGCGTCGACTACCGCCACATCAGCGCCGAGGCGATGGCCGCCGCCCACCCCGGCGAGTTCGAGGTCGTCACCTGCCTGGAGATGCTCGAGCACGTGCCCGACCCGGGCTCGGTGGTGCGCGCCTGCGCGGCCCTGGTGAAGCCCGGCGGCCAGGTGTTCTTCTCGACCCTGAATCGCACGCCCAAGGCCTATGCCCTGGCGGTGGTCGGCGCCGAGTACGTGATGCGCATGCTGCCCCGCGGCACCCATGACTACAGCCGATTCATCCGCCCGTCGGAGCTGGCCGGCTGGTGCCGCGAGGCGGGCCTAGCGGTGCGCGAGCAGAACGGCCTGGTCTACCATCCGCTCACCCGCCAATTTTCTCTCTCGGAGCGCGATGTCTCGGTCAACTACCTGATGCACTGTCGGCGGGAGGTGAGCTGATGCCTCCGTCGCGGCCCGAGGCCCTGCTCTTCGACCTGGACGGCACCCTGGTGGACACCGCGCCGGACCTGGCGCGGGCCACCAATGCCCTGCGCGACCATCACGGCCTGCCCGCCCTGCCCTATGCGCTGATCCGCGCCCAGGTCTCCAACGGTGGTAGCGCCCTGGTGACCCTGGCGCTGGGCCTCGAGAAGCAGGCCCCGGGCCATGACGCGGCCCGTACCTTCCTGCTCGAGGCCTACGGCCAGTCGGTGGCCGAGGAGAGCCGCGTCTTTCCGCCGCTGGATCGACTGCTGGACGCGTGGGCGGCGCGGGAGGGACGCTGGGGCATCGTCACCAACAAGCCCCGCGCCTACGCCGCTCCCCTGGTCGAGGCCCTCGGGCTCGCGCCCGGGGTGCTGCTCTGCGCCGACGACCTGCCGGTCAAGAAGCCCGACCCCGCACCGCTGCACGAGGCGGCGCGACGCCTGAGTGCGACCCCCGCTGACTGCTGGTACATCGGCGATCACCTGCGCGACATGCAGGCGGCTCGAGCGGCCGGCATGGCCGCCGTGGCGGTGGGCTATGGCTATATCGAGGAAGAGGACGACTATCGCCGCTGGCCGGCCGACCTCTGGTTCGAGACCGCCGAGGCGCTGGTCGCCGCGCTGCTGGAGGGAGAGCCGGAAGGCTAGCACGACCCACGAGCCCCAGAAGCCACGAAGCCCTCATGCCGTTCAAGGCATGAGGGCTTCTTTATGTGGCCTCGCTGTTGAGGCCCTGCCGTCAAGGTGGACCCCTCAGGAATCCTTGGGCGGCTGGGCGTCGAACGGCTCGCCGTTATGGCCCCGGCTATCTGGGCCGATCAGCCACAGATAGGTAGGCATGATCGCCTCGGGAGTGCGCAGGGCTTGGGCGTCCTCGCCCGGATAGGCGGCCTTGCGCATGGCGGTGCGCGTCGCGCCGGGATTGAGGCTGTTGACGCGCAGCGTGCCCAGGTGCTCGACCTCGTCGGCCAGCACCTGGACGAAGCCCTCGGTGGCGAATTTGGAGACCGAGTAGGCGCCCCAGTAGGCCCGGCCGCGGCGGCCCACGCCCGACGAGGTGAACACCACCGAGGCGTCCGGCGAGCTCTTGAGCAGCGGCAAGAGCGCCTGGGTCATCCAGATCGGCCCGTTGATGTTGACCTGCATCACCTGTTCCCAGAGCTCGGGGTTGTACTGCTCGAAGGGGGTGATGCGGCCCAGCATGCCGGCGTTGTGCAGGATGCCATCCAGGCGACCGAACTCCTTGTCCAGGGTCTCGGCCATGTCGTGGTAGTCCTTGAGCACGGCGCCCTCGAGATTGAGGGGGAAGATCGCCGGCTGGGGGCCGCCGGCGGCCTCGATCTCGTCGTAGACCTTCTCGAGCTTGGCGATGGTGCGCCCGAGCAGGATCACGGTGGCGCCGTGACCGGCGAAGGCCAGCGCCGCGGTGCGGCCGATGCCGTCGCCGGCCCCGGTGACCAGGATGATGCGGCCGTCGAGCAGGTCGGCCGCGGGCTGGTAGTCGATCTTGCAGGTCATGTCGGTTCCTCGGTCCTCAGTTGCCCGCCTGGCGCAGGAAGTCATCGGCCAGTCCGGCGGCGCTGCTGTCGGGATGCTCCTCGCGCACCCGCTCGAGCAGGGCCCGGCTCTCTTCCGGTCGTCCGCGGCGCGCCTCGAGCAGGCCGAGCTTGTAGAGGGCATCCGGCACCTTGCTGCTCTCCGGGAAGTCCTCGAGGACACGCTGGAAGGCCGTCTCGGCCTCCTCGAGGTTCGACTCGGCCGAGTGCAGCTCGCCCAGCCAGTAGTAGGCGTTGGCGGTCAGGCGGCTGTCGGGATGCTGGCCGACGAAGGCCTCGAAGGCGGCAATCGCCTCGCCGAACTCGCGGGCCTGGACGTGCGCGAAGGCGGCCTGATAGGCCTGCTGGGTGTCGGCATCGTCGCCGCTCGGCGAGGGGCTCTTGGCCACCTCGCGGGCGCTCTGCTCGTCCACGGGCGCCGCGGCCTGATCGACGCCGCTGCCCGCCGCCATCAGGCGATCCTCGATGTCCAGGTACTGCTGGCGAGTCTGGCGGCGCAGCTGTTCGAGCTGATGGCGAAGTTCCTCCACCTGCCCGCGCAGCTGGCGGATCTCCTCCTGGTGCTTCTGCACCTGGTTGAAGATCACCAGGCTGCCGCCGGCCTCCTCACGCGTCGCCGTCTGGCTGTAGAAGCCCCCTCCCCGGTTGCTCTCGGTGAGGTCCTCGACCACCGGCTGCTGCGCCAGGACCGGCGCCGCGACGGTCAGCGGGAGCACCAGGGCTCCCGCGCCGCACAGTCTCTTCAGACCGTGTCTCATGGCTATCTCCCTCGTCGTGTGGGCCCGGCTCAGTAGGCGAAGACCACCCGACGGTTCTGGGCGTAGGCCTGCTCGTTGGCGCCGCGCGCGGCGGGCCGCTCCTCGCCGTAGCTGACCACCTCGACCTGGGAGGGGGAGACGCCCTGCACGTTGAGGTAGCGCTCGACGGAGCCGGCGCGACGCTCGCCCAGCGCCAGGTTGTACTCGCGGGTACCGCGCTCGTCGGTGTGGCCCTGCAGGATCACGGTGGCGCTGGGGTTGGCGCGCAGGAAGCGAGCGTGGGCGGTCAGCACCGGCTCGAACTCGCTGCGGATGGTGTCGCTGTCGTACTCGAAGTAGATGGTGCGGGTCGCCGGGATACGGCCGTCCGCGTCGGTCATCTGACCGACCCGGTCGCCGCTGACGCCGCGACCATCGGTGGTGCCGGTGGTGACGCCGCCGCGGTCGCCGCCGGCGAGGCCGCCGTCCATGTCGCCGTCCTGGCTGCCGCCCGTGCTGGAACAACCGGCCACGACGGCCAGGGAAAGGGCGATGGCCAGGGTTCTGGCGTGGGACTTGAGCTGCATCGTGGAACTCCTTTTAGGGGACATCAGTTCAGAAACGGGGACCACGCGGGTTCGCGTACATCACCCTGTGCCGCCGGCAGCCGGAAGGAGGCGCGTCCGTCTGCTGACACGCCGCCCAGCACGCCGTTGCCGCCCTGCTGGGTGGCGAAGATTACCATGGTGCCGTTGGGCGCGACACTGGGTGATTCGTCCTGCCGCGAGTCGGTCAGGGCCACCAGGCGGCCGCTCTCCAGATCCTGGCGAGCGACCTGATAGCCGTTGCTGCCGCGGTGGATCAGGAAGATCGCCTCGCCGTCCGGGGCGAAGCGAGCCCGGGCGTTGTAGCTGCCGGTGAAGGTGATGCGCTCTGCCTGGCCGCTGCCGAGCTTGAGGCGATAGATCTGGGGCCCGCCGCTGCGATCCGAGGTGAACACCAGGCTCCGGCCATCCGGCGACCAGGCGGGCTCTGTCTCGATGCTGGAGTCGGTGGTGATCCGCTCGATATTGCGCGAGCCGATGTCCATCACGTAGATGTCGGGCTGGCCGTCCTTGGAGAGCGACATCGCCAGGCGCCGGCCGTCGGGGGACCAGGTCGGGGCGCTGTTCAGGCCCTCGAAGGAGGTGGCCCGCACGCGCTGGCCGGAGGCGATGTCCTGGAGGTAGATGGCCGGGCGTCCGGTCTCGAAGGAGACGTAGGCCAGCTTGCCGGCGTCCGGGGACCAGGCCGGCGACATGATCGGCTCGTCGGAGGCCAGGATCTGCTGGCTGTTGCGGCCGTCGGCGTCGGCCACGTGCAGTGCATACTGGGTGCGATCGCCCAGGCCCGTGGAGGTCACGTAGGCGATGCGGGTCGAGAAGGCGCCGCGAATGTCGGTGATCTCCTCGAAGATCTGGTCGCTGATGTAGTGGGCAGCGTCGCGAAGCCCCTGGCGCCCGGCGGTCACGGTCTCACCGAGCATGCGGCTGCCGCCGCTGACGTCCATCAGCTCGTAGCCGATCCGGAAGTTCTCGCCCTCGCGGCTGACTCGGCCCACTACCAGGTAGCGGACGTTCAAAGCGCGCCACTCGCCGTAGCTGACCTCTTCGCTTTCGGCGGGGCGCGCGAACATGGCGCTGCGCTCGAGGGGCTCGAAGTAGCCGCTGCGCTCGAGATCATCGGCGACGATCTGCGCGATGTCCTGGGGCAGGTCGTCGCCGTCGGCCAGCGGTACAACGGCGATAGGCGTGGCCCGGTCGCTGCCCCGGGTGATCTCGATGGTCAGGTCGGCCTGGGCCAGGCTGGTGAACAGCATCAGCATGGCGGCAAGCCAGGTGGTCTTCAGAATCTTCATCAGCGGATATCCCCCGGTCTGAATCGCAGATTGAATTGACGGTAGTCGCGTTGCACCGCTGTCGGCAACTGGCGAAGCTCGGCGAAGGGGGCGGCGGACTCCACGGCCTGGATCGCGGAACGATCGAAGGCCCCGTCACCACTGCTCTGACCGATGGAAGCGGCAAACAGCTCCCCCGACGGCCCCAGCCGCACCGTGACCTGGGCCGCGGCGCCGGCCGGGACGTTGGGCGGAATCACCCAGGCCTGCTCCACCGCGCGGCGTACCAGGTTGATGAAGCTGTTGGCGGCCTCGGTCGCCTGGCGGGCGTTGGCGACATTGTCGCTCTCGCCCTCGATGGCACGATCCAGCCCCTGACTGGCCGCCTCGGCAGCACGCCGCGCGGCCTCCTCGGCCTGACGCTTTCGTTCGGCTTCCGCCTCGGCCTGACGCTTTCGTTCGGCTTCCGCCTCGGCCTGACGCTTTCGTTCGGCTTCTGCCTCGGCCTGGCGCTGTCGTTCGGCTTCTGCTTCGGCCTGGCGCTGTCGTTCGGCTTCTGCCTCGGCCTGGCGCTGGCGTTCGGCTTCCGCCTCGGCCTGACGCTGGCGCTCGGCTTCCGCCTCGGCTTGGCGGCGACGCTCGGCCTGGGCCTCGCGTTCGCGGGCCTGCTCCTCCGCCTTGGCGGCGCGGCGTGCGGCTTCCTCCTCCGCCTCGCGACGGGCGGCCTCGCGAGCTTGCGCCTCGGCCTGGCGCCGTTCTTCGGCTTTCGCCTCCGCTTGGCGTTCGGCTTCCTCGGCTTCTGCTTCGGCCTGGCGAGCCGCCTCCTGCTCGGCGGCCTGTTCCTCGTCGCGCGCGGCGGCGTCCTCCTCGGCCTGGCGAGCGTCGGCCCGAGCCCGTGCCTCCTCGGCGCGCTGGGCCTGGTCGGTGGTGGTCTCGGTGCTCACCAGGGTCGCCTGGACGATGCTGTTGCTCGGCGGCGCGACCTCCTCGTCAGGGAAGCGCAGCACGCTGGCCACCAGTATCGCCAGGTGCAGCCCGATGGCGAGCAGCAGCGGCAGGCCATAGCCCACGCGTCGGTCTTGTCTGGCCATGGGCGCTCCTCAACGATCCCCGGGGGGCGGTTCGGAGATCAGCCCGACGTTGCTCACCCCGGCCGTCTGCAGGGTGCTCATCAGGGTCACCACCTGGCCGTAGGGCACATTGCGATCGCCGCGCACCATCACCGGGGTGCCCGGCTGGCGGTCGAGCAGGATGATCACTCGCTCGCTGACCTCGTCCAGGCTGACCGGCGACTCGTCGCCGCCCAGCGAGATGAAGTACTGGCCGTCCTTGTCCACCGAGACGATGATCGGATCGCGATCCTCGGTCTCCTCGATGGGTTCGGAGGTGACCTGCGGCAGCTCGACCTGCACGCCCTGGGTGAGCATGGGGGCGGTGATCATGAAGATCACCAGCAGCACCAGCATGACGTCGATGAACGGCACGACGTTGATCTCGCCCATGGGGCGGCGGCGCCCGCTTCGATTGAAGGGTCCCTGCATGATCGCCTCTCCCTCAGTCGGCGCCGGCGTCGGTCCGGCCCTGCAGGTTGCGGTGCAGGATGGAGTGGAACTCCTCGGCGAAGTCTTCGTACTTGCCCAGCAGGCGGCCGGACTCGGCCGAGAGACGGTTGTAGAAGATCACCGCGGGAATGGCGGCGAACAGGCCCATGGCGGTGGCGATCAGCGCCTCGGCGATCCAGGGCGCCACGGTGGCAAGCGTCGCCTGCTGGGCCATGGAGAGCGACTGGAAGGAGCCCATGATGCCCCAGACGGTGCCGAACAGCCCGATATAGGGGCTCGCCGAGGCAACCGTGGCCAGGAACACCAGGTGCAGGTTCAGGCGATCCTCCTCGCGGGACCAGGCCACGCGCATGCTGCGCTGGACGCCCTCGAGGATCGCCTGGGGGCTGCGCGTCTTGGCCATCAGGCGGTTGAATTCGCGAAAGCCCGAGCGGAAGACGTGCTCGGCGCCCAGGGTCTCCTGCTCGGCCGGCGTCTCGCGGTAGAGCTCGTTCAGGTCGACGCCTGACCAGAAGCGGTCCTCGAAACGACGGTGCGCCTTGCGGGCCCGGCGCATCACGAAGGTACGCTGGAAGATCACCACCCAGGAGAGCAGCGAGCCGATCATCAGGATCAGCATCACCGCCTGCACCACGCCGCTGGCGTTCATGATCAGGTGGGGTATGGACAGGGAGTCGTTCACGGGCATCCTCGTCGGTCTTGGTCGGTCAGGAATGGGAAAGAAACGTGCGCTACTCGGGCGACCGCTCGTGGGGCGCCAGGTCGAAATGGGCCCAGGCCTGGCGGGTCACCACCCGTCCCCGGGCGGTGCGCATCATCAGGCCCTGCTGGATCAGGTAGGGTTCGATCACGTCCTCGATGGTGTCGCGCTCCTCGCCGATGGCCGCGGCCAGGGAGTCGATGCCCACCGGGCCGCCGTCGAACTTCTCGATCATCGCCAGCAGCAGGCGACGGTCCATGTGATCGAGGCCATGGTGATCGACGTGCAGCATGTTCAGCGCCAGGTCGGCGATCTGGGCATCGACCCGGCCCTCGGCGCGCACCTGGGCGAAATCGCGCACCCGACGCAGCAGCCGGTTGGCGATGCGTGGGGTGCCGCGGGAACGGCGCGCGACCTCCCGGGCGCCCTCGCGATCGCACTCGACGCCCAGCAGGTGCGACGAGCGGGCGACGATCTCGGTCAGCTCGTCGATGCTGTAGAACTCCAGGCGCTGCACAATGCCGAAGCGGTCGCGCAGCGGGGAGGTCAGCAGGCCCGCCCGGGTGGTCGCCCCTACCAGGGTGAAGGGCGGCAGGTCGAGCTTGATCGAGCGCGCCGCCGGTCCCTCGCCGATGACGATATCGAGCTGGAAGTCCTCCATGGCGGGATAGAGGATCTCCTCGACCACCGGCGAGAGGCGATGAATCTCGTCGATGAACAGCACGTCGCCGGGCTGCAGGTTGGTGAGCATGGCGGCGAGATCGCCGGCCCGCTCGAGCACCGGCCCCGAGGTCGACTTGAGCCCCACGCCCATCTCGACGGCGATGATGTTGGCGAGCGTCGTCTTGCCGAGCCCCGGCGGGCCGAAGACCAGGGTATGGTCCAGGCTCTCCTCGCGGCCGCGGGCGGCGCTGATGAAGATGTCGAGCTGCTCGCGCACCCGGGGCTGGCCGATATAGTCGACCAGCCGCTTGGGGCGGATGGCATGGTCGACGCTGCCCTCGCCTTCGCCTTCCCGGGCGTCGGCGGCGATCAGGCGGTCACTCTCGAGCATAGCGGCCATCCGGTGTCAGGTGGAGAAACGGCGTGGGCATCGGCTCACCCCGCCAGGCGGCGACTCAGCGCCGCCTTGATCATGGCCTCGGTGGAGTCGGCCTCCTCGAGGCCGACCAGCATGCGGGCGGCCTCGGCAGGCTTGTAGCCCAGGCTTACCAGCGCGGCCTCGGCATCGGCGACGGGATCCGCGGCGGCGACCGGCGCGATGCCTGGCGTGCCCTCCAGGCCCACGGCCAGCTCGCCGGGCTGCTGCCAGTGGGGGAAGCGGTCGCGCATCTCGATGATCAGCCGCTCGGCGGTCTTCTTGCCGACCCCCGGCAGGCGCGTCAGCGCCTTGGCGTCGTCGTCCATCACGCAGCGAATGAAGGCCTCCTCGTCCATGCCGGAGAGGATGCCGAGGGCGAGCTTGGGACCGATGCCGTTGACCTTGATCAGGGCGCGGAACAGCGCACGCTCCTGCTCGCGGGCGAAGCCGTAGAGCAGGTGGGCGTCATCGCGGATGGTCAGATGGGTATAGAGCGATACCGGCTCACCAGTGCCTGGCATGGCCACCAACGTGGTCATGGAGGCTTCCAGTTCGTAGCCAACGCCGGCCACGTCCACCACCATCCAGGGGGGCTGTTTCTCGAGCAGGGTGCCTCGCAGGCGTCCGATCATGGAAATGTGCTGTCCCTTAGGGTTGGAGTCCTGGGCGGCCCGGGGGCCATCACCGGGCCACTATACTGTTCGCCCGGGCGGCGTGCCAGCCCGCTAGAACAGCGTTCGACAAGGCCCGGGCGTCGCTTTCTGGCGACTCGCTCAAGGGCGAAAATCCCGCCAGGTGTTCGTCTTGCGGCGGCTGCGATGGCCGCCGAAGCTGCCCTTGTTGAGCAGCCCCAGCCGCGCATGGGCATGGGTCAGGGCGATGGCCAGGGCGTCGGCGGCATCGGCCTGGGGCGTGGCCGAGAGCCCGAGGATCGCCGTCACCATGTGCTGCACCTGGGCCTTGTCGGCGGCGCCGCCGCCGGTGACGGCCTGCTTGATCTGTCGCGGGCCGTACTCGCTGACCGGCAGGCCGTGGTTGGCGGCGCAGACGATCGCCGAGCCCCGGGCCTGGCCGAGCTTGAGGGCGGAGTCGGCATTCTTCGACATGAACACCTGCTCGATGGCGAATTCGCCGGGAACGTGCACGGCAATCAGCTCGCTGACCCCGGCGTAGACCTGGGCCAGCCGCTGAGCCAGGTCGTCGGCCTGGATGCGGATGCAGCCGCTGGCCACGTAGCGCGGCGTCGGAGTGGTGACGTCCAGCACCCCGTAGCCGGTGATCCGCGAGCCGGGATCGATGCCCAGTATCAACATGGCGCGACTGCTGCGGCTGATGGGTGCGTCATGGCCGTCAGCATGTGCGTCGAACCGAGCGCGCGTCGATGGCCGCTCTCACTCCTGAAGCTCATCCATGATGGCATCGTTGAAGTCCGCATTCGTGTAAACATTCTGCACATCGTCAAGGTCCTCGAGGCGGTCGATCAGTTGGAGGATGCGTTGCCCGAGGTCGATATCGTCGATGCGGGTGTAGGTATCCGGGAAGAGCCCGACGTCGCTGGCCTCGGGGGCAATAGCCGCCTCGACCAGGGCGTCCTTGACCGCACCGAAGCGCTCCGGGGTGGTCACCACCTCGAGCCGGCCGTCCTCGAGGGTCTCGATCTCCTCGGGCTCGGCGGCGAGCGTGGCCTCCATGGCGGTCTCCTCCGAGACGCCTGCCGGCAGCGTCAGGCGGCCCTGCTTGTGGAACAGGAAGGCTACCGACCCGCTGGTGCCGAGGTTGCCGCCGTGCTTGTTGAAGGCGTGTCGCACCTCGGAGACAGTCCGGTTGCGATTATCGGTCATCGCCTCGACCAGCACCGCGACGCCCTCGGGGCCGTAGCCCTCGTAGACGACCTCTTCCATGTCGTCGCCATCGGTGTTGCCGGCGCCGCGATCCACCGCACGCTGGACGGTGTCCTTGGGCATGTTGCTGGCCAGCGCCTTGTCGATGGCGGCGCGCAGGCGCGGGTTATCCTCGGGCTCGCCCCCGCCCTGGCGGGCGGCGACCGTGAGCTCGCGGATCAGCTTGTTGAAGACCTTGCCCCGCTTGGCGTCCTGAGCCGCCTTGCGGTGCTTGATGTTGGACCATTTGCTATGGCCGGCCATGTTACCTCCGGTTTATCCAGAAAACGCTGACAGCCGCGGTTCCCACCTTGGAGAGGGGCACCGGGGCACGCCGACGAGGAGGTCCGACGCCAGGGGTGAGAAGCACTGCTTCGAACGGGCTGGCCATGGATGGCCAGCACCGGTCCTGCAAGCGGAGCAGGACGCGAGAGCGAAGCAGGGCCGTCGGTAGCGCCCCGGGAAGGGTTTACAGCGCCTCCTCGATGGTCCGACACTTCGGGGCCTGCCGCCGATCAGCCCCGTGGGAAGAGCCACAGCACCAGCGTCTGAGTGAACACAGGATACGCCACCGGCGCCCTGGGGCGCCGGTGGGATGGTACGGGGTCTGGCGACGAGGTTTACTCCCCGGCCCCCTCCGCCTTGGCCTTCTGGCGCAGGCGGATGTTGAGCTCCTTGAGCTGGTCGCCGCTCACCTCGCCCGGGGCCTCGGTCAGCAGGCAGGAGGCGCTCTGGGTCTTCGGGAAGGCGATCACCTCGCGGATGGTCTTGGCGCCGCTCATCAGCATCACCAGGCGATCGAGGCCGAAGGCCAGGCCGCCGTGGGGCGGTGCGCCGTACTGCAGGGCGTCGAGCAGGAAGCCGAACTTCTCGCGGGCCTCGTCCTGATCGATGCCCAGCACCTCGAGCACGGTCTGCTGCATCGCCTGATCGTGGATACGGATCGAGCCGCCGCCGAGCTCGGTGCCGTTGAGCACCATGTCGTAGGCGCGCGAGAGCGCCCCGGCCGGATGGGACTTGAGGGTCTCGACGTCGCAGGACGGCGCGGTGAACGGGTGATGCAGCGCCTGCAGGCGTGCGTTGCCGTCCTCCTCGAACATCGGGAAGTCGACCACCCACAGCGGCGACCACTCGGCGGTGTAGAGCTCCAGGTCCTCGCCGAGGCGAACGCGCAGCGCGCCCAGGGCCTCGTTGACGATGCGCGTCTTGTCCGCGCCGAAGAAGATGATGTCGCCATCCTCGGCGCCGACGCGATCGAGCAGGGTCTCGACCACGCCTTCCATGAACTTGACGATCGGCGACTGCAGGCCCTCGAGGCCCTTGGCCCGCTCGTTGACCTTGATCCAGGCCAGGCCGCGGGCGCCGTAGATGCCGACGAACTTGGTGTACTCGTCGATCTCCTTGCGCGACAGCTTGGCGCCGCCGGTCACCTTCAGCGCGGCCACGCGGCCGTCATCGGCGTTGGCCGGGCCGGAGAAGACCTTGAAGTCAACGTACTTCATCAGGTCGTCGACGTCGGTGAGCTCCAGCGGGATGCGCAGGTCCGGCTTGTCGGAGCCGAAGCGGCTCATGGCCTCGGCATAGGGCATGCGCGGAAACTCGGGCAGCTCGACCTCAAGCACTTCCTTGAAGAGCTGGCGGACCATCGTCTCGGTGATCCCCATGATGTCCTCCTCTTCGACGAAGGAGGCCTCGATATCGATCTGGGTGAACTCCGGCTGGCGGTCGGCGCGCAGGTCCTCGTCGCGGAAGCACTTGGCGATCTGGTAGTAGCGATCGAACCCGGACACCATCAGCAGCTGCTTGAACAGCTGCGGCGACTGCGGCAGGGCGAAGAAGCTGCCCGGATGGGTACGGCTCGGCACCAGGTAGTCGCGGGCGCCCTCGGGGGTGGCGCGGGTCAGGATCGGAGTCTCGATGTCGAGAAAGCCCTGCCCCTCGAGGAAGGCGCGCACGTTGTGGGAGATGCGCGAGCGCAGGCGCAGCTTGTCGATCATCTCCGGGCGGCGCAGGTCGATGTAGCGATGCTTGAGGCGCACTTCCTCGCCCACCTTGCCATGCTCGTCGAGCTGGAACGGCGGTGTGGCGGCGGTGTTGAGGACCTCGACGTCCTTGGCCAGCACCTCGATCAGCCCGGTGGGCATGTTGGGATTCTGGGTGCCTTCCGGGCGCAGCCGGATCCGGCCCTGGATGCGCAGCACGTACTCGCTGCGGGCGCGGTCGGCATTGGCGAAGGCCTCGGCGGTATCGGGGTCCACCACGACCTGGGCGATGCCGTCGCGATCGCGCATGTCGAGGAAGATGACGCCCCCGTGGTCACGGCGGCGATGAACCCAGCCGCACAGGGTGACCGTCTGGTCCACCAGGGTCTCGTTGAGCTGGCCGCAATAATGGCTGCGCATGTCGTATCCTGTTCCGTTGCGTGAAGTGGTGAAAAGGCAGCGTGGACGGCTCAGGCGAGCGTTCCGTCCTTGCCGGATGCCGCGGCGGTCTTCGCGCCCTCGCTGCCGCCGGCCAGGTTCTTCTTGCTGCCGGTCTTGAAATCGGTCTCATACCAGCCGCCGCCGGCCAGGCGGAACCCCGCCGCGGAGATCAGGCGGTTGAGCTCGGCCGCCTCGCAGGCGGGGCAGTCCGTCAGCGGCGCGGCGCTGATCTTCTGCAGCTTTTCCAGGCGGTGGCCGCAGGCCTTGCACTCGTATTCGTAGATGGGCATGGTTTGCTCACTCCCGAAATCTGTCATGTCCCATGGGCAAGCGCGTGCCGGGCATTCGCCGGGGCGCGCTGGTGCGGTACGATATAGGGCCGGCCCGCGGATAATCCAAGCCTGCCTCGAAAGCCGGGTATTATAGCCTGCCGCCGCCTGCCAGGCCCAGCCCCGGCATGATTCAACTCCCGATGCGGCCGACTCGACAAGGACCTCCCCATGAAAGCCGTCATTCTCGACGCCGCAAGCCTCGGGCCAGGCATCGACCTGACCCCGATCCGAGCGCATCTCGACGCCCTGGATGTGCATGAACACAGCGCCCGCGAGCAGGTCACCGAGCGGCTGGCCGGCGCCGAGGTGGCGATCGTCAACAAGGTGGTGCTCGACGGCGACGCCCTGGCGGCGCTGCCCGGACTCAAGCTGATCTGCGTGCTGGCCACCGGCACCAACAATATCGACATGGCCGCCGCCGAGCGCCTGGGCATCGCCGTGCGCAACGTCACCGCCTACGGCACCGCCAGCGTGGCCCAGCACACCCTGATGCTGATGCTCGCCCTGGCCACCCGCCTGCCCCGCTATCAGCGGGACGTGGCCGAGGGCCAGTGGGGTGAGAGCCCCTTCTTCTGCCTGATGGATCACACCACCCTGCAGCTGGAGGGCAAGCGGCTGGTGATCGTCGGCCAGGGGGAGCTGGGCTCCAAGGTGGCGCGCCTCGTCCAGGCCTTCGGCATGCACGTCGACTTCGCGGCCCGTCCCGGCAACGAGGCTCACGACAGCCGACAGAGCCTTGGCGAGCTGGCCCCCGAGGCGGATGCGATCAGCTTGCACTGCCCGCTCACCGAGGCCACCCGCCACCTGGTCGATGCCGACCTGCTGGCGACCCTGAAGCCCGGCGCGCTGCTGATCAACTGCGCCCGGGGCGGCATCATCGACGAAGCGGCGGCACTGGCGGCGCTGCGCGACCATCGCCTCGGCGGGCTTGCGGTCGACGTGCTGCCGACGGAGCCGCCCCGCGACGGTCATCCGCTGCTCGACGCTCTGAACGAGCCGCTCAACCTGATCGTCACCCCCCACAATGCCTGGATCACCCCCGAGGCTCGCCAGCGCATCGTGGCCCTGACCGCCGACAACCTGCGCCACTGGCTGGCCGACTGATTGCAAGAGGACGACATGCTGCACAATTTCGGGTCCATCAACCTCGATCACTTTTATCGCGTATCCCATCTGGTGAGACCCGGCGAGACCCTGGCCAGCCGTGACTATCGCGTCGGCCTCGGCGGCAAGGGCGCCAACCAGTCGCTGGCCATGGCCCGCGCCGGCGGCCGAGTCAGCCACTGGGGCCGCCTCAATCACCGCGATGCCTGGGCCCGGTCGCTGCTCGGCGAGGCCGGCGTGGAGGTCGCCGGCATCGCGCTGGTCGACGCGCCCAGCGGCCATGCCGTCATCCAGGTCGACGATCAGGGCGAGAACGCCATCATCCTGTTTCCCGGCGCCAACCACGGCTTCGACGCCGCCGACCTCGAGACGCGCCTCGACGCCACGCGTCCCGGCGACTGGCTGCTGGCCCAGAACGAGACCAACGCCCTGCCCCAGGTGCTGGAACACGCCGCCGAGCGCGGGCTGCGGGTCGCCTTCAACCCCGCGCCCATGGGTGCCGAGGTGCTGTCGCTTCCCCTGTCGCGCTGCGCGCTGCTGTTCGTCAACCGCGGCGAGGCCGCCTGGCTCGCCGGCGTCGACGAGGACGCCGCCCCCGAGGCGCTGCTGGAGGGCCTGGCGCGCCGCCTGCCGGACACCGATACCGTGCTGACCCTGGGCGGCGACGGCGCCTGGTTCCAGGGCGGCGGTGAGCGCCACTTCCAGCCGGCGCTGCCGGTGGCGCCGCTCGACACCACCGCGGCCGGCGATACCTTCATCGGCTACTACATGACGGCCCTGCAGGAGGGACAGACCGTCACCGACTGCCTGCGGCTCGCCGCCACGGCCGCCGCCCTGGGCGTCCAGGTCGAGGGCGCCACCGAGAGCATTCCCCAGCGTGATGCGGTCGAGCGCGCCCTGAGCGACGGCCGCGTGGCACGCTGATCCGTCCGACCCGCCGCCGATGCCGCTGATGTCTTAAAGGAAAGGAGCCCCACCGTGACGCATCCGATCATCTTCGATACCGACCCGGGCGTCGACGACGCCCAGGCTATCGCCATCGCCCTGCGCCATCCCGAGATCGAGCTGCTGGGCATGACCACCACCTACGGCAACGTCGACGTGGAGACGGCGACCCACAATGCCCTGCTGCTGGCCGAGCTGGCGGGGCGGGAGATCCCCGTCGCCCAGGGGGCGGCGGGGCCGATGGTCAAGGATCGCCACCCGCCGCCGGCCCATATCCACGGCGCCAACGGCCTGGGCGACATCGCCCTGCCACCGGTCAAGGGTCGGGCCGAGGGGGTGAGCGCCGCGCAGTTCATCGTCGACACCGTGACGGCTCGGCCCAGCGAGGTCACGCTGGTCGCCGTCGGTCCGGTGGGCAACCTGGCCGCGGCCCTGCAGCTCGACCCAAGCATCATCGACAAGGTGAAGCGCGTGGTGATCATGGGGGGCTCGATCCGCGAGGGCGGCAACGTCAGCCCGGTGGCCGAGGCCAACATGTTCAACGACCCGGACGCCGCGGCCCGGGTGCTGACCGCCGGCTGGCCGCTGACGCTGGTCGGCCTGGACGTCACCCACCGCTGCGTGCTGACCGACGCCCACATGAGTCGCATCGAGGCGGGCCAGGGGGAGCTTGGCAAGGTGCTGGCGGGAAGCTTCGCCTTCTATCGGGACTTCTACCGCGAGGCGCTGGGCATCGACGGCTGCTGCCCCCACGACAGTTGCGCCCTGGCCTGGCTGCTGCGCCCGGAGCTCTTCACCACGGCGCGTGGCCACCTGACCGTGGCGACCGACGGCGATGCCGAGGGCCAGACCATCTTCGCCCCCGAGGGGCGCGGCTTCATCGAGGCGCGCTGGTCGCGCACGCCGCTGGTGGAAGTCTGCCTGGGCGTCGACGGCGCGGCCGTCAGCGACTGGATCGCCGACACCCTGGCCTGATCGACGAGCCCCGGCATCAGCCGGGGCTCGTCGTGGATCCATCCTGATCTAGGCCCGCTCTCCTCTGCACGGGCTTGAAAGGCGCGAAACCTAGCCGGTGCGAAAGTCGTCCGGGACGTGCGTCTCGATCACCTCGAATTCCACGTGGGTGACCCGCGCCCCGTCCGGGCCCTTCCACAGCCACTCGGCGAGGCGCTTGACCGCCTCGCGCTCACCGCACATCAGCACTTCCACTCGTCCATCCGGCAGGTTGAGCGCATGGCCGGTGATCCCGGCCTTGAGAGCCTGCTCCTGGGTCGCCCGGCGATACCACACCCCCTGCACCTTGCCGGTCACCAGCGCCTTCGCGCAGCACGTGTCCATGGCCGTCTCCTGATGGTTGCGATGGGAATTTCCTCCTTTCTACCAGTCCGGCCGTCGTCGCGGCCAGTCCTCTGCGCTCTTCCCGCATTCTCCCCCCTCGCCATCCTCCACCGTTTCCGTCTCGTACCCGGCTCACTCACGCGCCTGACCACTTCCCGTGCGAAGGCCGATGGCCTAGGCTTACCGGTATCCCCGGACGCCTCACGGCCACAAGCCGACCGCGGCCGAGGATCGCCCTACCCGGGCAGACATCACCACAACAATCATCCTCACGAGGGAGTACCGTCATGCCGGTCTTCGACCACCCCGAGTTCGATCATCACCAGCAGATCGTCTTCGGCAGCGACGAGGCGAGCGGCCTGCGCGCCATCATCGCCATCCACGACACCACCCGCGGCCCCGCCCTGGGCGGCCTGCGCATCTTCCCCTACGCCAGCGACGCCGAGGCCCTCACCGACGTGCTGCGCCTCTCCCGCGGCATGACCTACAAGTCGGCGCTGGCCGATCTGCCGCTGGGCGGCGGCAAGGCGGTGATCATCGCCGATCCCCGCCGGCACAAGACGCCCGAGCTGCTGCGCGCCATGGGTCGCCTGGTCGACTCCCTCAACGGCGCCTACATCACCGCCGAGGACTCGGGCTCCGGCGAGGACGACATGCGCCTGATCGCCGAGGCCACCGAGCATGTGGGCGGCCTGCCCCGCCATGGGCAGGCCTCCGGTGATCCCTCGCCCTTCACGGCCTGGGGCGTGTTCAGCGCGCTGAAAAGCGCCGTGCGTCATCGCCTGGGGCGTGACGACCTGAGCGGCCTGCGCGTCGCCGTGCAGGGCGTCGGTCACGTCGGCGCCCACCTGGCCCGCCACCTGCACGCGGCGGGGGCCCGGCTGGTGCTGACCGACGTCGATACGGCGGCGCTCACCCATCTCGCCGAGGAGCTCGGCGCCGAGACCGTGGCGCCGGAGGCGATCGCCGATGCCGAGGTCGATGTCTTCGCCCCCTGCGCCCTGGGCGCCGCCCTCTCCGCCGAGGTGGTCGAACGCTTGCAGGCGACGGTGGTCTGCGGCGCCGCCAACAACCAGCTCGCTACCCCCGAGATGGCAAAGCGCCTGCAGGCCCGCGAGATTCTCTACACCCCGGACTACGTGGCCAACGCCGGCGGGGTGATCGAGATCGCCTGGCAGCGGCGCGACGACTATGCTCGCGAGGCCGTCATGGCCCATATCGAGGGCATCGGCACGACCCTCGCCGAGATCTTCGCGCGGGCCGAGCGCGAGGGACAGAGTCCGGCCATCGTCGCCGACGACCTGGCCCGGGAGCGCTTCCGCCCCGCCGACTGAGGCTCGAGGAACGCACGAGAACGGGGGCCAGCAGGTGGCCCAACGCAGAAGGCCGGCGATTGCCGGCCTTCTGCGTTTGTCTCCTGTTCGTCCGTCTCGGCGCTCTTTATCAATACTCTTTATCAGTGCCCTTTATCGGCGCCGTCAGGGCTCGACGAGCTCGTGTCGTTCGAGCAGTTCATGGCGCACCAGCACCGCGGAATTGCGCGGCACCACGTTCTTCCCTCGGGCCAGCAGGTGGCACTTGGTGAAGGCGGCCCCGAACAGCAGGATCAGCGAGCTGTAGTAGACCCACAGCAGGATCATCACCACCGAGCCCGCCGCGCCGTAGGTGGAGGCCGTGGCCGTGTAGGCCAGGTAGATGGCGATGCCCCAGCGGCCGATGGCGAACAGCACCGCGGTGACCACGGCGCCGACCAGCACGTCCTGCCAGCGCAGCACCACGTCCGGCAGCACCTTGAATATGGTGGCGAATAGCGCGGCGATCACCGCCAGCGATACCAGGAATTCGGCGGCGCTGGTCAGCATGCCCACATAGGGCAAGAGGTCGTCCCCCGCCTGGAGCACGGCGCGCACCACCACGCCGAGTACCAGCGAGACGAGCAGAATGAAGCCGATGGCCAGCACCACGGCCAGCGACAGCAGACGATTCTGGATGAACTTGAGCGCGCTGTTGCTGCTGGGTCGCGCCGTGACGCCCCACAGCGTGTTCAGCGAGAACTGCATCTGGGCGAAGACGGTGGTCGCACCGACCAGCAGCGCCCCGACGCCGAGCAGCGTCGGCAGCAGGCCGGATTCCTGAATCCTCGACTGGGCGACCGCCTGCTCGATGGCGGCGGCGGCGTCGTGGCCCATGGTGCTCTGCAGCTGGGCGACGATCTGGCCCTGGGCGGCCTCCTCGCCGAGCACCACGCCGATCACCGTGACCGCGATGATCATCGTGGGGGCCAGGGAAAAGAGGGTGTAGAAGGCCAGTGACCCGGCGTAGCTGAAGGCGTTGCGCTCCAGCCAGAGCCTCACGGCACCCTGCACCACGTTCCACCAGAACCGCACCGCCTGTCGTATGCTCGTCACGTTTGGCTTTATCACTGCGTTCCCCGTGCCTGTGTCGTTTGTTTCAGCATAACCGAATGGACACCGCCTCGCCGAGGCTCGGGGCGATTGCAGCGATACGCGGGGCTGACCATAATGGCCCCGGCTCACGCCTTCCTCCTCTCCCGCCAGGAGCCTTCATGACCGCACGACCGGACGACAACGCTACCGAATTCGACTGTCTGGTGTTCATCGGCCGCTTCCAGCCGCCCCACCTGGGGCACCTGGCGGTGATTCGCGAGGCGCTGCGCCAGGCGCGTCAGGTCATCGTGCTGGTGGGCTCCGCCTGGCAGGCGCGCTCGCTGCGCAACCCCTGGCGCTACGAGGAGCGGCTGCGCATGCTGCGCAGCGCCTTCGAGGAGGAGGAGAATGCTCGCCTGAAGGTCGTGCCGCTGCTCGACGCCCTCTACAACAACGACGTCTGGGTGCGCGACGTGCAGCGCAAGGTGCGCGATATCGCGAGCCCCGAACACGCGCGACTGCCGCGCATCGGCCTGATCGGCGCCAGTCGCGGCCAGTCCAGCTACTACCTGGCGCTGTTTCCCCAGTGGGAGTCGGTGAGCGTGCCGCTGGTGGAGGGTATCTCGGCGAGCCGGATCCGCGACCGGCTGTTCCGCTCGGCCTCGTCGGCGGAGGACTACCTGAGCACCCACGCGGCCCATGACCTGCCCCCCGGCGTGGTGGCGCGGGTCCGCACCTTCCTGGAGGAGGCGACCTATGACCAGCTCGTCGAGGAGCAGCACCTGCTCGACCAGTATCGCCAGGCCTGGGCCCAGGCCCCCTACCCGCCCATCTTCGTCACCGTCAACGCCGTGGTGGTGCAGTCCGGCCATGTGCTGCTGGTGAGGCGCACCGCCGCGCCGGGTGAGGGGCTCTATGCGCTCCCCGGCGGCTTCATCAGCCCCCATGAGCGTCTGATGGACGCCTGCCTGAGGGAGCTTCGGGAGCGGGTGCGATTGAAGGTGCCGGAGGCGGTGCTCAAGGGCTCGTTACGCGGCCAGCGACTGTTCGACGAGCCGCACCGCAGCTGGCGCGGCCGGACCCTGGCCGAGGCCTTCTACTTCGCGCTGCGCCCCGAGCAGCAGCTGCCTCAGCTCAAGCCGGTCAAGGGCGGCGATCATGCCCGCTGGGTGCCGTTGGCCGACCTCGATCCCGAGAGCCTGTTCGAGGATCACTTCTTCATCATCCAGGATTTCCTCGGCCTGCCGGCCGACTTCGGCGGGCGCTAGCCCCCCCCCCGATCAAGCCTGCAGGAAATCCCGGGGAAGCTTCATCATCTGCCGCCACAGCTTCTCGACCCCGGGCTTGTGCACCAGCGAGCATCGGTAGAGGCGAATCTCCAGCGGCACGTCCCACTGTTCGCCACCGGCGCGCACCAGGCGGCCATCCTTGAGTTCCTGACGGATGCAGAAGTCGGGGATCCAGGCCGTGCCCATGCCCTGCATCACCATGCCCTTGAGGCCCTCGGCCATGGCGGTCTCGTAGACGGTGCGCAGGCGCATGCGTACCGGATCGTTCTTGAGCAGCATGCGCACGCTGCGCCCCAGGAAGGCGCCCTGGGTATAGGCCAGGTAGGGAATCGATTCCTGGCCCTCCAGGGTGAAGCGCGGCTTGCCCTGCTCGTCGGGCAGGCAGACTGGCAGCATCTTCACCTGGCCGATGGAGAAGGAGGGAAAGACCTCGGCATCCAGCTGCATGCTGGCGTAGGGATCGTAGTAGGCCAGCATCAGGTCGCAGTTGCCCTCGCGCAGCACGTGGATCGCATCGCCCACGTTCATGGCGACCAGCCGGGTGGGCAGTTCCCCGAGGCCCTGCTGCAGGCGGGAGATCCACTGCGGATAGAAGCTCAAGGCCAGCGAGTGGGCGGCGACGATGTCCAGCGCCTCGTTGGCCATGGCCAGGCCGCGCAGGTGGCCGAGGCTCTCGTTGAGCTGCTCGACGATGTTGCGGGCGGTGACCAGGAATAGCTGCCCTTCGGGGGTGAGGTCCACCGGCGTGGTAGAACGGTCGACCAGGGTCACGCCTACCGCCTGCTCGAGTGAGCGGATACGTCGACTGAACGCCGGCTGGGTGACGTGCCGCTGACGGGCCGAGCCCGAGAAGCTGCGCGTGCTGGCCAGGGCGACGAAGTCTTCCAGCCATTTGGTCTCGAGGTTCACCAGGACTCCCCAGGATATCGAAATGCCTGCCCCCCGGCGGGGAGCTTGTGAAGCCCGCTAATGTACCCCAGCCGGGAGCGCGACCCAAGCCGCATCACTGGATCGGCGAGAGCAGATAGGCCGCCCGCGAGAGCAGCTTTCGCCACAGCGGGCGACGGGTGAGCTCGTCCAGCGTAACGCGACGACAGTCGCTGAAGTCGCGCTCGAGCATCTGGCGCACCTCGGCGGCGAAGCGCCGGTCGGGCACCACGGCGGTGATCTCGAAGTTCAGCCGGAAGGAGCGGTTGTCGAGGTTCACCGTGCCGACGCTGGCGGCGACATCGTCGATCAGCATCACCTTCTGGTGCAAGAAGCCCGGCTGATAGCGGTAGACCTTGACCCCGGCGCGCAGCATGTCGGGCAGGAAGGAGAACGCCGAGAGGAAGACCAGCAGGTGATCGGGACGCTCGGGCATCATGATCCTCACATCGACCCCGCGCATCGCCGCCAGGCGCAGCGCGTCCTGCACCCCCTGGTCCGGCACGAAGTAGGGGCTGGTCACCCACAGTCGCTCATGGGCGCTGTGGATCGCGTGCTGCACCAGCAGGCTCGCCGTCTCCAGTTGATCCGCCGGCCCCGAGGGCACGATCACCACGCTCTGGCTCTCCGCCAGGCCCTCGTGCTGGCGGTCGCCTGCATAGGGCACGGGGGTCCAGGTGAGCGAGATCATCTCGCCGGTGGCCCAGTGCCAGTCCTCCCAGAAGGCCTCCTGCAGGCCCAGCACGCTGGGGCCGCTGAGTTTCAGGTGAGTGTCGCGCCAGTAGCCGAGACGCGGGTTCTCGCCCAGGTACTCTGTGCCGACGTTGAAGCCGCCGATCCAGCCCTCGCGGCCGTCCACCACCAGCACCTTGCGGTGGTTGCGGAAGTTGAGCTGGAAGCGATGTTTCAGCCCCCGCGAGGAGCGAAAGGCGCTCACCTCCACGCCGGTCATGCGCAGGTCGCGCAGGTAGCGCTCGGGGAGGCTGTGGGAGCCGATCTCGTCAAACAGGAAGCACACCCGCACTCCCCTCTCGGCGGCGCGCTGCAGGCGCTGCTTGAGCTCGAGTCCCAGGGCGTCATCGCGCACGATGAAGAACTGGATGAGGATGTACTCCTCGGCGGCTTCGATGCCGGCAAACAGGCTCGCGAAGGTGGCCTCGCCGTCGACCAGCAGCTCGGCTCGGTTGCCCCGGGTGAGCGGCATCAGGGCGAGCTGCTCCACCGCGCGGATGTCGGCATTGCTGCTGGATGAGAGGTAAGGCTCGAAGCGATCCCGGAAGCGGTGCAGCTGGCGGCGCAGCACGCTGTCCCGCTCGCCTCGGGCCAGCACGTAGCCATAGAAGCGCGGGCGACCGAAGATCCAGTAGGCTGGTACCGCGAGGTAAGGCATGGTCAAAAGCGAGATGATCCAGGCGATGGCGCCCTGAGAGGTGCGTGCGGACATCAGGGCCAGCACGGCCGAGAGAATGCCCAGCACGTATGTCAGGAAGATCGCCAGGCCGATCAGCCAGGAGGTCATGGTCGGGTCCCCGTTCCGTGGGACGACGGCGTGGCCGTCCGAAAACACAGTGTCCTGTTGCCTACCCGCCCAGCATACCCCTAACGACGACGGCCCCACCAGATGGCGGGGCCGCAGAACGCCATTGCTGGAGACACGCCACGGCAAGGGGCTCCGGGGACAGGTCTACGAGGGAGTCACAGCGCCCCTCCCCTCGTAGACCTGTTGCCGGTGTTGCATGTCTAAAAAGCTTGCCGCGGACGTTACCAGCGGTTCAGGCACGCTCGGCGATGATCTCCTTCCACTTGGCGGGCCCGGTCTGATGCACGGACGTGCCCTGGCTATCGACCGCCACGGTCACCGGCATGTCCTCGACCTCGAACTCATAGATCGCTTCCATGCCGAGGTCCTCGAAGCCCACCACGCGGGCCTGCTTGATCGCCTGGGCGACCAGGTAGGCGGAGCCGCCCACCGCCATCAGGTAGACCGCCTGGTTGTCGCGGATCGCCTCGATGGCCGCCTCGCCCCGCTCGGCCTTGCCGACCATGCCCAGCAGGCCGGTCTCCTCGAGCATGGTGCGGGTGAACTTGTCCATGCGCGTGGCGGTGGTCGGCCCGGCCGGCCCGACCACCTCGTCGCGCACCGGATCCACCGGGCCGACGTAGTAGATGAAGCGGCCCCGCATGTCGACGGGCAGCGGCTCGCCCTTGCCGATCATGTCGACCATGCGCTTGTGGGCGGCGTCGCGGCCGGTGAGCAGCTTGCCGTTGAGCAGCAGGGTGTCGCCGGGCTGCCAGGTCTTGACCTCCTCCGGCGTCACGCTGTCGAGGTCGACGCGTTTGACGTTGTCGCCCGCCTCGCGGGTGATCTCCGGCCAGTCCTCAAGCTTCGGCGCGGGCAGCATGGCGGCGCCGGAACCGTCCAGCGTGAAGTGGGCGTGACGGGTGGCGGCGCAGTTGGGAATGATCGCCACCGGCTTGTTGGCGGCGTGGGTCGGATAGTCCTTGACCTTGATATCGAGCACCGTGGTCAGCCCGCCCAGCCCCTGGGCGCCGATACCGCTCTTGTTGACCTTGTCGAACAGCTCCAGGCGGAGCTCCTCGGCCCGGTTGGCGGGTCCACGAGCCTGCAGGTCCTGGATATCGATGGGATCGAGCAGCGCCTCCTTGGCGATCTGCATGGCCTTCTCGGCGGTGCCGCCGATGCCGATGCCCAGCATGCCCGGCGGGCACCAGCCGGCACCCATCTTGGGCAACTGCTCCATGACCCAGTCGACCACGCTGTCGGAGGGATTGAGCATGGCGAACTTGGACTTCGCCTCGCTGCCGCCGCCCTTGGCCGCCACGTGCACCTCGACGGTGTCGCCGGGCACCAGCTTGTGGTGGATCACCGCGGGGGTGTTGTCCTTGGTGTTGGCGCGCTTGCCGTCCGGATCGGCCAGCACCGAGGCGCGCAGCACGTTGTCCGGCAGCTTATAGGCGCGACGCACGCCCTCGTTGATCATGTCGTCGAGGCTCATGTCGGCCTCGAAGCGCACGTTCATGCCGACATGCACGAAGACCGTGACGATACCGGTGTCCTGGCAGATCGGGCGCTTGCCGAAGGCACACATCCGCGAGTTGATCAGGATCTGGGCGATCGCATCCTTGGCCGCCGGGTTCTCCTCACGCTCGTAGGCCGCGGCCATGGCGTCGATGAAGTCTTTCGGGTGGTAATAGGAGATGTACTGCAGGGCATCGGCGACGCTCTGGATCAGATCGTCCTGGCGAATCACGGTCATGGGCAAGGAGCTCCTCGGCATTGTCGGCATGCCCGCCTACGCGCCGGGAAATGGCGACTCGGTGGGCCTGAACGGCGGGCATTATACCCTACCCTCAGCCCTGTCGACATTCTCGCCAAAGGTCCTATGTAAGGATCTTTACCTATGAAAGATAACGGTATAAATATGGTGCTTATGATGGCTCGGTCTGGCAGACCGGGCAGAAGTAGAGACGTCGCGAGGAGACGCTGGTGCGAACGATCGCCGCCCCGCAGGCGTGGCACGGCAGGCCGTCACGTTCGAAGACGGCGAAGCGCCAGCGACGTCGGGAGGCACCTCGGGCACGATCGGTGGATGCCCAGTCGGCACGATTGGTCACCCCGGCCTCGTCGTAGGCCTGGCGCGTTACCGACAGGATGCACTGCGCCAGGCGCGAGAGCTGTGCCTGGTCAAGCGCGTGGGGCCGGGTGCGGTGATGGAGCCCGGCGAAGAACAGGATCTCGGAGCGCAGGTAGTTGCCGATGCCGGCGAACAGCGACTGGTCGAGCAGCAGCCCGCCCAGTCCGCGGCGGCGAAAGCGCGGCTCGAGGAGGCGCGCCATGGCCTGCTCCACCGTCACCCCGTGGGTCAGCAAGTCCGGGCCGAGGCGTGACAGGAACGGATGCTCGTCGAGCCGCTCGGCATCCCACAGCGAGACGTCCGAGGCGCTGTAGAGGCTGGCCGCCCTGCCCTCGGCCACCAGGCGCACCCGCAACGAGCGGCCGGTGTCCGGCTCGCGTTCGGCATCGTGCAGCTTCCAGACGCCGTAGAGCTGGTTATGGGAATAGAGCACGCGGCCGTCATCGAAGCGGGTCAGCAGCGCCTTGCCCCAGCTGTCGACGGCGTCCACCTCGCGTCCGATCAGCGAGGCGGCCTGCCCCGCCAACTCAGGAAAGGCGAACCAGGCGTCGTCGAGACGCCGACCGGCGATCTGGCGATGCACGCGGTCGGCGGCGCGACGGATCTCGGGCCCTTCAGGCATGCGTAAACCTCGCTAAGGGTGAGCGAGAGGCGTCGGGGGTCGGAAAAACCTCGATCATATCAGGCGGAACCCAGCATCAGCTGGCGTTCCTTGAGCGCGTGCAGGCGATCGCGCAGGCGGGCGGCCTCCTCGAACTCCAGGTTCTGCGCCGCCTCGTGCATGCCGTCCTCGACCCGGGATACCTCCTTGAGCAGCTCCTGGGGCGACAGCTCGGCGGGATCGTAGATCGCCTCGCGCTCGGCGACCTTGCGCTCGCCACGGCGCCCCTTGCCCTTCTTGCCGGGGGCCTGGGCGGCCTCCAGGATATCGGCGACCGAACGCGTGACGGTGGTCGGCGTAATGCCGTGGGCCTCGTTGTGGGCGATCTGCTTGTCGCGACGCCTATCGGTCTCCTCCATGGCGCGACGCATGGAGTCGGTGACCCGGTCGCCGTAGAGAATCGCCTTGCCGTGGGCGTTACGCGCGGCGCGGCCCATGGTCTGAATCAGCGAGCGCTCATTGCGCAGGAAGCCTTCCTTGTCGGCATCGAGGATCGCCACCAGCGAGACCTCGGGAATATCGAGGCCCTCGCGCAGCAGGTTGATCCCCACCAGCACGTCGAACTTGCCCAGGCGCAGGTCGCGGATGATCTCCACGCGCTCCACGGTGTCGATGTCGGAGTGCAGGTAGCGCACCCGCACGTCGTGCTCGGCCAGGTACTCGGTAAGGTCCTCGGCCATGCGCTTGGTGAGCGTGGTCACCAGCACCCGCTCCCCCACCTCGGTACGCGTGCGGATCTCGGAGAGCAGGTCGTCGACCTGAGTGGTGGCCGGGCGCACCTCGATCTCCGGGTCGAGCAGCCCGGTCGGCCGCACCACCTGCTCGACCACCTGGCCGGTGTGCTCGGCCTCGTAGGGGCCGGGCGTAGCCGAGACGAAGATCGTCTGCGGACAGATGCGCTCCCACTCCTCGAACTTCATCGGGCGATTGTCCAGCGCCGAGGGCAGGCGGAAGCCGTACTCCACCAGGGTCTCCTTGCGCGAGCGGTCGCCCTTGTACATCCCGCCCACCTGGGGAACGCTGACGTGGGATTCATCGATGAACAGCAGCGCATCGGCCGGCAGGTAGTCGAAGAAGGTCGGCGGCGGCGCTCCCGGGTCGCGTCCCGAGAGATAGCGCGAGTAGTTCTCGATGCCGTTGCAGTAGCCCAGCTCCAGCATCATCTCGATGTCGTAGAGGGTGCGCTGTTCAAGGCGCTGGGCCTCGACCAGCTTGTCCTGCTTGCGCAGCTGGTCGAGGCGCGTGACCAGCTCGGCCTTGATCTCGTCGATGGCGCCGAGAATGGTCTCCCGCGGCGTCACGTAGTGCGACTTGGGATAGATGGTCATGCGCGGCACCTTGCCCCGCACCTCACCGGTGAGCGGGTCGAAAAGGCTGATGGTGTCGATCTCGTCGTCGAAGAGCTCGACGCGCACCGCCTCGTCCTCGGCGTCGGCCGGGAAGATGTCGATCACGTCACCGCGCACCCGATAGGTGCCGCGCTTGAAGTCCATGTCGTTGCGGGTGTATTGCAGCTCCGCCAGGCGGCGCAACATGGCGCGCTGATCGATCTGCTCGCCGCGGGTGACGTGCAGACGCATCTTGAGGTACTGGTCGGGATCGCCCAGGCCGTAGATCGCCGACACCGAGACCACGATGATCGCGTCGCGTCGCTCCAGCAACGCCTTGGTGGCGGAGAGGCGCATCTGCTCGATGTGGTCGTTGATCGAGGCATCCTTCTCGATGAAGGTGTCCGACGACGGCACGTAGGCCTCGGGCTGGTAGTAATCGTAGTAGGAGACGAAGTACTCGATGGCGTTGTCGGGGAAGAACGCCTTGAACTCGCCGTAGAGCTGCGCGGCAAGAGTCTTGTTGGGCGCCATCACGATGGCCGGGCGCTGCAGGCGCTCGACCACGTTGGCCATGGTGAAGGTCTTGCCCGAGCCGGTCACGCCCAGCAGCGTCTGGTGGGCCAGCCCCGAGTCGAGCCCGCCGATCAGGCCCTGGATGGCCGCAGGCTGGTCGCCGGCCGGCTGGAACTTGGACTGCAGACGAAAGGGCTTGCTCATGGCGGCTCCGATGGCAAACCGGACGCCATCGCGGCGCCCGGGTAGAAAACGACGCCGCGCGCGGGGTCAGGCGTCGGCGCGGGTAGCGGTAGCGTTGCTCTGGTCGGCGAGGCGGGTGGAGACCTCCACGGTAGAGGTGGTCATCAGCCGGTGGATCGGGCACTTGTGGCTGATCTCCTCAAGCCGCGCCTGTTGTTTGGTGTCCTCGATGCCGTGGAAGGTCATCGCCACGTCGAGGCGATAGGTCCCGTGGCGCTCCTGGCTGTCGTCGCGGTTGACCGTGACGCTCACCCCCTCGAGCGGCCACTGCTTGCGCCGCGCGTACATCATGGCGGTGATCGCCTTGCAGGCGCCCAGCGAGAGATCGAAGTAGTCGTGGGGATCCGGGGCACTGTTCTCGCCGCCGTAGGCCTCGGGCACATCGACGAAGAGGTCCTCGAAACCGTCCAGCTCGACCCGCTGACGATAGATATGGTTGCGCTCGCTGACGACTTCAATGGTCTTCTTCATGTCACCTCCGGATCACATCCCCTGGAACATCCCCTCGAACACCGACTCGCCATCGGGTCGCCGTTCGGTCACTTCACCTCGATGCCGAGCTTGAGGGCGTTGATCGCCTTGATCAGCGCCTCGCGGCGGGCCTTGCCCTCGACTTCCGCGCCGTGGCGGCCGACCTCGACAGTGTCGACGCCGTCGAGCATCATCAGCGCGGTGGTGATGCGGTTGACCTGGTCGGCGTTCTCGACGCCCTGAAAGCTCAGCGACTGTTGGGCCATGGTCGGCTCCTGGGAGGAATAAAAAGTTGGATGGGAGCAGGCCACGAGTCTAGCACGCCACCGCGACACCGGGCAGCGCTTGCAATGCCGCCCCGTCGCCCGCATCTAGCGCAGCATCATGCCCGACACCGAATCACGAGGAGCCCCGCAGATGAAGGATTGGATCGCTGCCACCGGCGGCCGGCAGGAGGTCGGTCATCGCGTGACGTTCGAGACGCCCGCGGCGCCACGGGTCGCCCTGAATGCGACGGTGATGACGCCACTCGCCCATCTCGGGGTGCTCGACGTCGAGGGCCCCGATGCCGAGCGTTTCCTGCAGGGCCAGACCAGCGCCCAGGTATCACTGGCCGACGGCGGCTTCGCCCCGCTGACCTGTTTCTGCACTCCCAAGGGACGCGTGCTGGCCAACGCCCAGCTGATGCGCATCGCCCCGGCGCATTTTCGCCTGGTGATGCACGCGAGCCTGGTGTCATCCCTCGCCGAGCACCTGGCGAAGTTTGCCGCCTTCTACAAGGCCGAGCTGCGAGTCCGCGACGACCTGGCCCTGCTCGGCCTGATCGGCCGCGAGGCCCCGGCGCTTGCCGAGGTGCGCTTCGATACCGCGGCACCCCGGCCCTGGCATCAGGCCGGCAGCGAGGAAGTACAGCTGCTTGCCCACCCCGGGCCGCGTCCACGCCTGCTGGTCTGCCTGCCGGCCGAGCGTGTCGAGGCGGAGTGGCAGTGGCTCAAGGAGCACGCCACGCCGGTCGACAACGCCGTCTGGCGGCTGCACGACATCCAGGCCGGGCTCGCCTGGCTCGACGCCGAGCAGCGCGATACCTACCTGCCGCAGATGATCAACTGGGAGGCGCTGGGCGGCATCAGCTTCAAGAAGGGCTGCTATACCGGCCAGGAGGTGGTCGCCCGCGCCCACTTCCGCGGCCAGGTCAAGAAGCGCCTGGTGCGAGCCCAGCTCGACGGAGGCCTGCTGCCGGAGCCAGGTAGCGCCATCGAGGACGCCAGCGACAAACGGCTCGGCGAAGTGCTGTATGCCGAGCTGGATGCCTACGGCGAGGCCGAGGTGCTGGCGGTGATGAGCACCAAGGAGCCCGCCCTGCCCCTGCGCTGTGCCGGCCAGAAGCTCAAGCTGCTGAAGCTGCCCTACGCGGTGGAGCGCCTGGACCCGGAGGAGTTGGCGGGGAAGTAGTCTCGTCGCCGGCCTTCATCGCTCAATGAATTGAGCTCCCACCAAGACCCGCCACCGCCACCTTGTGGGAGGGATCTTTAGATCACGATGGAGGCCGAAGGCCTCCCCGGAACGTGCGGTGGCACCGTACCTGCTACCTCGATCTGCTATCACCATCCCCGAATAACCGCCTGGCCGTGGCCGTGCTATTCGCCGCCACCCGCTCCACCGACTGGCCGCGCAGCTCGGCCACCGTGCGACACACCTCGGTGACTCGCGCCGGCTCGTTGCGCTCCCCCTGATGACCGGCCAGCGGCATGTCGGGGCTGTCGGTCTCCAGCACGTAACCGTCGTCCGGCAGGGAGGCCACGGCGCGTTGCACGCGCCTGGCGCGATAGAAGGTCGTCGCCCCGCCGAGGCCCAGCGTGAAGCCAAGATCGAGGAACTTGTGCGCCTGCTCGGGCGAGCCGGCGAAGGCGTGGATCAGCCCGCCCGCCGGCAGGTCGAGCTGACGCAGCCGCTTGGCGACTTGGTCGTTGGCGCGCACGCAGTGGATCACCACCGGCAGGGCCTTTTCCTTGGCCAGGCGCAGCTGGGCGTCGAACAATCGCCACTGGGCGTCCCAGCTGTCGGAGAAACGCGCATCGATGCCACACTCCCCGACCGCCACGACCTCCGGGTGCGCGTCCAACCACTGCGCCAGCGCCTCGAGGTCGTCCGGCGCATGCTCGGCCATGAAGTAGGGATGCAGACCCAGGCAGACGCTGACGCCCTCGCGCTTCCCCAGCGCCAGCACTCGCCCCCAGTGCTCACGGGTCGTCCCCGGCACCACGAAACGCGCGACGCCCACTGACCTGGCCCGCTCGATCACCGCCTCGCGGTCGGCATCGAAGTCGGGGAAATCCAGATGGCAGTGGGCGTCGATCAGCATGGGCCGTCCCTGCGGTTGGAGAACCTGTATAAGAGCGGGAAGTCCCGGTAAGGCGGCTTTCCCGGCGACAGGCCCCGGGGTGCCGGACCATCGCGGAGGCGCTGTGAACCCTTCCCTGGGCGCTACATTTGCCATCCATGGCAAATGACCTCCGCTTCGACCTGTCCCCGGCGCCGCCTGCTTGGAACCATCCAGCTCGGTGCTCGGCGCTTGTAGCTTGAAGATCCGGGCGAAGCCCGGTTCAGTGCTCCCGCGTCGGCTGGAAGCGGATCTCCGGCCAGCGCTCCTGAGTCATCTGCAGGTTGACCCGGGTCGGGGCGATATAGGTCAGGTAGCCGCCGCCGTCGATGGCCAGGTTGGTACTGGCCTTACGCTTGAACTCCTCGAGCTTCTTGGCATCGTCGGAGTAGATCCAGCGCGCGGTGTTAACGTTCACACCCTCGTAGACGCAATCGACCTTGTACTCCTCCTTGAGACGATGGGCGACCACGTCGAACTGCAGGGTACCCACGGCGCCGAGGATCAGGTCGTTGTTGTCCATCGGCATGAAGACCTGGGTCGCACCCTCCTCGGAGAGCTGCTGCAGGCCCTTCTGCAACGCCTTCATCTTCAGCGGATCCTTGAGGCGCACACGCTTGAACAGCTCGGGCGCGAAGTGCGGGATGCCGGTGAAGCGCATGTCCTCGCCCTGGGTGAAGGTGTCGCCGATCTGGATGGTACCGTGGTTGTGCAGGCCGATGATGTCGCCGGGCCACGCCTCCTCCACCTGGGAGCGGTCCGCGGCCATGAAGGTCAAGGCGTCGGCAATCTTGATGTCCTTGCCGATGCGCACGTGGCGCATCTTCATGTTCTTCTCGTACTTGCCCGAGCAGACCCGCATGAAGGCGATGCGGTCGCGATGGTTGGGGTCCATGTTCGCCTGGATCTTGAAGACGAAGCCGGTGAAGCGCCCGTCGTCGGCCTCCACCACGCGGGTGTCGGTATCCCGCGCCTGGGGCGGCGGCGCATACTCGACGAAGCCGTCGAGCATCTCGCGCACCCCGAAGTTGCCCATGGCGGTACCGAAGTAGACCGGGGTCAGCTCGCCGCGGCGGTAAGCCTCGAGATCGAAGGTGTGGGAGGCACCGCGCACCAGCTCGACCTCCATGCGCAGCTCCTCGGCCTGATCCTCGCCGAGCACCTCGTCCACCTCGGGGTTGTCGAGCCCCTCGATGCGGTGATCTTCCGGGATGCGCTTGCCCTGCCCCTGGGTGTAGAGGTGAACGGTGTCGTTGTAGAGGTGGTAGACGCCCCTGAAGTGGCGCCCCATGCCGATCGGCCAGGTCATGGGGGCACACTGGATGTTGAGCACCTCTTCGACCTCGTCCATCACCTCGACGGGATCGCGGGTGTCGCGGTCCATCTTGTTGACGAAGGTGAGGATCGGCGTGGTCCGCAGGCGACACACCTCCATCAGCTTGATGGTACGCGCCTCGACGCCCTTGGCGCCGTCGATCACCATCAGCGCCGAATCCACCGCGGTCAGGGTGCGGTAGGTGTCCTCGGAGAAGTCCTCGTGGCCCGGCGTGTCGAGCAGGTTGACGATGCGCCCGCCATAGGGGAACTGCATCACCGAGGTGGTCACCGAGATGCCGCGCTCCTGCTCCATCTTCATCCAGTCGGAGGTGGCATGGCGGTCGTCGCGCTTGCTCTTGACGGAACCGGCCATCTGGATGGCGTTTCCGAACAGCAGCATCTTCTCGGTGATGGTGGTCTTGCCGGCGTCGGGGTGCGAGATGATCGCGAAGGTGCGGCGCAGCCCGGTTTCATGGGCGAGGGTCGAGTTGGACATTGCGTCTCGTCGCTGATTGATGCACATCCGGCCGGGGTCGGGTCCGGCCGGCGCGTGTCGGTGTCTATCGGTGTCGTGAGTGCGACGATTGTACCGCCAGGCTCGGATTCTGTCGCCGGTGATGGCCGGTACGCGAATAGCGAACCGCAAGAGTGGCCAATTCGATCAATTAACGACCATGCAAACTGTTATGATGTATGGCATTGATTTCCATAACGCCATCGATGCAAGGACAGCACCTTGGCCTTGACCCCTCCCCCCATGAGCGGCAAAACCGTAGCCGTGACCACGCGCAGCCTGCTGGGCCTGCCGACACTCCACGCCTGCCTGCCCGAGGTAGAGCGGTTTCGCCTGTTTCGTTCGAGCCTCGGGCTGCGTCGACCGGCCGCCATCCTCGGTTGGGGACACAAGCCCTCGTCTCGCCAGGCTCGTGATTACGCCCGCCGGCAAGACCTGCCCTACATCGCCGTCGAGGACGGCTTTCTGCGTTCATGGGGCCTTGGCGTTCACGGGTTCGCCCCCCATAGCCTGATCGTGGATCACCTGGGCATCTACTACGACGCTTCTCAGCCATCGCATCTCGAAGGCCTGTTCCAGGCGGCGGACTTTACGTCAGATGAACTGCAGCGTGCCCGCCAGGCCATGGAGCGCCTGCGCCAGCTGCGCCTGTCCAAGTACAACCACGCCCCGGACCACCCCCTGCCTTCGAGCGATCGGCCTCGCGTGCTGGTCGTGGATCAGACCGCCGGCGATGCTTCCATTGCCGGTGGCATGGCCAATGCAGGCGACTTCGCGCGCATGCTCGAGCGAGCCCTGGCGGAGCACCCGGAGGCCGAGGTGCTGGTCAAGGTGCACCCGGATGTGGTGGCCGGCAAGAAACGCGGGCACCTGGGAGACGCGGAAAGGCACCCGCGTTGCCGTGTCATCGGCGAGGATCTCAACCCCTGGGCCCTGCTCGACGCGGTCGACTGCGTACATGTCGTTACCAGCCAACTGGGCTTCGAGGCGCTGATCGCCGGCAAGCGAGTCGTCTGCCACGGCGTGCCTTTCTATGCCGGCTGGGGGCTGACCGACGATCGCCGCGACGTTCCCCGCCGCGGCGTCTCGCGAAGCCTCGAGCAGCTCTTCGCCGCCGCCTACCTGCGCTACACGCGCTACGCCAACCCCTATACGGGCGAGGCCTCCACGCTCGAGGCGACCATCGACCTGATCGCCGACCAGGTCCGCCAGCAGCGACGCCTGGCCGGCCACTGGACGACCTATGGCCTGTCGGGCTGGAAGCGCGGCTTCGTCGGCGACTTCCTCGGCGCCGAGAGCCGGGTCCGCCATGCCGCCATGCCCCGCCCCGCTCCACGGCCTGAACCAGCCGCAGGCGCTCAAGGGGCAACGGAACCGGAGCGCGCACTCTGCTGGGCGTCGAGAGACGACAGCCACTTGCGTGCCCGCGGGGTAGTTCCCTGGCGCATGGAGGATGGCTTCATTCGCTCGGTCGGCCTCGGCGTCGATCTGGCCCGCCCGCTCTCCCTGGTCGTCGACCAGCGCGGCATCTATTACGATGCCAGCCGACCGAGCGATCTCGAGAATCTGCTCGGCCATGGCCATTTCGATGATGCACTACGGCGCCGCGCCGCCGCGATGCGCCAGCGCCTGGTAAGCCTGCGGCTGTCGAAGTACAACATCGCCGGCGATGCCCTGCCTGCGCTGCCGAGTGACCGGCGCCTCCTGCTGGTTCCGGGGCAGGTGGAATCGGATGCTTCCATCACTAAGGGCTCGCCCGATATCCGCACTAACGCGGCACTGCTATCAGCGGTGCGTGCCGCCAATCCCTCGGCGTTCCTCATCTACAAGCCGCATCCGGATGTCGTCAGCGGCGCCCGGGTCGGCCGGCTCGGCCAAGCCGCCGCGCGTCTCTTCGACCTGGACGCCAGCCATGCCGACCTGACCGGCCTGCTGGACAGGGTCGACGAGGTGCATACCATGAGCTCGCTGACGGGCTTCGAGGCGCTGCTCAGGGGGCGACACGTCGTCACCTACGGCACTCCCTTCTATGCCGGATGGGGGCTTACCCAGGATCACCGCCCCTGCCACAGGCGCCAGCGCCGACTGACGCTGGACGAGCTGGTCGCCGGGGTGCTGATCCTGTACCCCCTTTACGTCGATCCGACGACACGGCAGCTATGCAATGCCGAGACGGCGGTCTCGCTGCTGGAGCGATACCGCCGTGACGGGGGGCAGCTCGGCTGGAAGCATTTTCTTTATCGCTGGTACCGCAGCATCTTCATTGGCAGGCACTGATTTGACCGTAACCAAGCGCTCCTTCCTGTTTCTTCAGGGCGTCTGCTCGCCGTTCTTCGAGCGGCTGGCACGCCGGCTGGTCGACGATGGCCATCGAGTCACCAAGGTGCATTTCGCCGGCGGTGACATCGTTTACTGGTCACGACATGCCGGACGGGCCTACCGGTTTCGCCAGTCGCTGGATGGCCTGCCGGCGTTCCTGAACGAGATTCGGAAGCGCCACGGCGTGACCGACCAGGTCGTCTTCGGCGACCAGCGCCCCATACATCGTGCGGCCATCGCCTCGGCACGCGCCGAAGGCGTCCGGAACCATATCCTCGAGGAGGGGTATTTCCGCCCCTTCTGGATCACTCTGGAGCGGGAAGGCGTAAACGGCCACTCCCTGCTGCCCCAGAGTGCGGCCTGGTTTCGTGAGGTGGGGCCACGCCTGCCGGCACTCCCCCGGCCGACCCGCTTTCGCTCGCCGTTTCGCATACGCGCCATCCACGATGTGCTCTATCATCTGGCAGGGCTTGGCAACCCGGTACTCTTTCCCCGTTATCGTAACCATGCGCCGGTTACGGCCCCGGTCGAGTACGCCGGCTATCTCAAGCGCTTCACCCAGCTGCGCTTCTGGAAGCCCAGAGATGCCCGGAGGATTTCACGGCTTACACAAGGCCGCCAGCCGTTCTTCGTGCTGCCGTTGCAGCTTAACAGCGATGCCCAGATTCGCGATCACTCCGCTTTTTCCGGCATGCCCGAGGTCATCGAGCACGTAATGGCCTCTTTCGCCCGCGAGGCGTCGACTGACAGCCGCCTGTGCATCAAGAACCACCCGCTGGACATGGGGCTGATCGACTACGCCGGTCTGGTCGCGCGGCTCGAGCGCCGTTACGGGCTAGATGGTCGGATCACCTATCTCGAATCAGGGGATCTCAACGCGCTGTTGAAACACGCGGCGGGCACCGTCACGGTTAACAGCACCTCGGGTATCGTGGCCCTGGAGCACGGCTGCCCGACCATTGCCCTGAGCCGCCCCATCTACTGCCTGGACGGCCTGACCTTCAAGGGAACGCTGGATGACTTCTGGCGCCAGCCGCCACCGCCTGATAACGATCTGTTCCGCTGCTTTCACAAGACCATCATGCATACCGTACAGCTCAACGGGGGGTTCTATTGCCGGCCAGGGATAGAGCTCGCCCTCCATCACGTCGCACGCCGTCTCGAGGCCGAGGTGTCACCACTCGAGGCCCTGCTGTGATGACACGATCTCCCGCCTGCATTCTGATCACCGGTGCCAGCGGTGCCATCGGCGCCGCCCTGGCGCGCACCTATGCCAAGCGCGGCACCCACCTGATCCTTCATGGACGCCGGCAAGAAGCTCTCGCGTCTCTGGCCGAGGCGTGCCAGGCTCGCGGCGCCACGGTCGAGCTCTCCACCGTCGAGCTGACCGACGACGTCGCGCTACACGCCTGGCTCGACGACCTGGTGCTGCCCGATCTCGTCATCGCCAATGCCGGCCAGAATACTCACGCCGCCAATGGCAGCGATATGGAGGAATGGCAGGCTTCGAGCCAACTGCTGGCGATCAACCTGCGCACGCCGATGGCGATGGCCCAGCAGCTTGCGCCGAGGATGATCGCACGGGGCCACGGGCAGCTGGTCTTCGTCAGCTCGCTTGCCGCCTGGCACGGCCTGCCGCTGACGCCCAGCTACAGCGCCAGCAAGGCCGGCATCAAGGCCTATGCCGAAGCCCTGCGCGGCTGGCTGGCGCCTCGAGGGGTGGACGTCAGCGTGATCATGCCGGGCTATGTCAGCTCGCCGATGTGTGCCGCCATGCCCGGCCCGAAGCCCTGGCAGATGTCGCCGGAGCGGGCCGCCCAGCGCATCATCCGGGGGGTCGCCCGCAACCGGGCACGCATCAGTTTCCCCTTCCCGCTCAATGTCGGCTGCTGGTGGCTGGCGGTCCTGCCGGCCGGACTCTCCCAACGCCTACTGGCCTGGATGGGCTACGGGAGGCAGAAATGATCCCTGCCCTGCTGTGGCCCTGGCTGGGCGGCCTGGTCGTGACCTTGGGGGTGGAGTCGCTGCTGCGGCCCGCCGTGGCGCCCTTCTGGCGGCGCCCCATCGCCACCCACCTGGTGCACGTCGGCACCTGGAGCCTGCTCTATGCGCTGTTCGTGCTGGTGCTGCAGCGGCCCTGGTTCGCCCTGGCCTTCATCGCCTCTCTGCAGCTCGTGGTGGTGCAGTCCAGCAACACCAAGTGGCGGACCCTGCGCGAGCCGTTTATCTGCCAGGATTTCGAGTACTTCCTCGACGCCATCCGCCATCCTCGCCTCTACGTGCCCTTCTTCGGCATCGGGCTGGCCCTCGGGGCGATCGCGGCCGGCGCCCTGACCATCGGCGTCTTCCTGGTGCTGGAGCCCTCCCTGCTGACCCACGAGCATCCCCTCGACGTGATCCTCGTCCTCCTGGCCGTCATGCTGCTGGCGGCATTCCCGCTGGCGCTGGGCCTGCGTCGGCTGCCTCCCTGCAGCCTGTCGCCGCAGCAGGACCTTCACCGGCTGGGGCTCTTCAGCGCGCTCTGGGCCTATGGTCGCCTAGCACAGACGCCGCTGACGCTGCCCGATACGGCACCCTTTCCGCTCACCGAGCCGCGACGTCCAGTGTGTGAGACACTCCCCAATGTGGTCGCGGTACAGAGCGAATCCTTCTTCGATCCCCGCCCCTGGTGCTCGGACATCAAGCCTGAGGTTCTGGCCGACTACGACGCCATGGTGGAGACGTCTTTTGCACATGGCACCCTTAGCGTGCCGGCGTGGGGAGCCAATACGGTGCGCACCGAGGCGGCCTTCCTGACCGGCCTCGACGAGCAAGCCCTGGGCGTCCACCGCTTCAACCCCTACCACCAGTTGGCTAAGCGTTCGGCTCCTTCCCTCGCCAAAGCTATGAGAGCGCTGGGCTATCGAACGGTCTGCGTGCATCCCTACCCCGCCAGCTTCTACGATCGCGACCGGGTGATGCCCCACCTGGGCTTCGACGAGTTCATCGATATCCGGGCCTTCGACGAGACCGATCGATGCGGCCAGTACACCGGCGATCTTGCCGTGGCCGACAGGATTGGCAATCTGCTCGACAATCCGGAGAATAGGCCGCTTTTCATCTTTGTGATCACCATGGAGAACCATGGCCCCCTCGAACTGGATACCCTCGATCAGGGGCCGGCAGAGACGTGGTTCACGCACAGGGAGGCGTCACCGCCAAACGACTGTCGGGAGCTATTTTGCTATCTCGCCCACCTGCGCAACGCCGATCGGATGACCCGCCGGCTGCGCCAGGCCCTGCACGACGCCCCTCGCGAGGGGCTCCTCTGCTGGTACGGCGATCATGTGCCGATCATGCCCAAGGCCTATCGTAAGTTTGGCCTGCCCGATGGCCGCACGACCTATACCCTGTGGTCGACCCGGCCGCGGCAAGACGCCGCTTGCGACCGCACGTCCCTCGACGCCAGTCAGCTGGGGCAGCGCCTGTGGCAAGCGGTGCTAGAGGCATCCAGCAGTTCAAGCGACCAGGACGTCACCACATCGCATCATCAGGAGCAAGCATGACCAGACGCGTGGCTATCATCGGCGTTGCCCACCGCATGCCGGGCACGACCCCCGAGACCTTCTGGGGCGACTTGCAGGCCGAGAAAGACCTGGTGACCCAGGTGGCCAGCGACCGCTGGAGTCACGACGCCTTTCAGCACCCGGACCGTCGCCACCCCGGCACCAGCGTGACCTTCGCCGCCGGAAGCCTGGGCGACATCAGCGGCTTCGATGCCGACTTCTTCGGCATCTCCCCACGTGAAGCGACTCATATGGACCCGCAGCAGCGCATGCTGCTGGAGCTGACCTGGGAGGCCATGGAGAGCGCCGGGCAGGCGCCGAGTCGACTGCGCGGCAGTCGCTGCGGCGTCTATCTGGGTATTGCCAGCATGGACTATGCCTATCGGATAGCCGATGACATGGCGGCCATCGATGCACCCACCGCCACCGGCAACACCTCGAGCATCGCCTCCAACCGCCTCTCCTACCTGTACGACCTGCAGGGACCGAGCATGTCGGTGGACACCGCCTGCTCCTCGGCGCTGGTGGCCTTTCACCAGGCCTGCCAGGCGATTCGCGCCGGCGAGATCCCCATGGCCCTGGCGGGCGGCATCAGCCTGCACCTGCACCCCTACGGCTTCATCGTCTTCTCCAAGGCCAGCATGCTCTCGTCGTCGGGGCGCTGTCGCGCCTTCGATGCCGATGGTGATGGCTACGTGCGCTCCGAGGGCGCCGGCATGTTCCTGCTCAAGGACTACGACCGTGCGGTGGCGGACGGCGACCCCATCCTGGCCGTGGTGGCCGGCTCCGCCGTCAATACCGACGGCCACAAGCAGGGCCTGACCGTGCCCAACGCCGAGGCTCAGGTGACCCTGATGCGCCAGGCCTATGCCCAGGCCGGCATCGCTCCGGATGAGATCGACTATCTGGAGGCCCACGGCACGGGCACCGCCATCGGCGATCCCATCGAGACCCGCGCCATCGGCGAGGCGCTGGCCCGACACCGTCAACGCCCCCTGCCCATCGGCTCGGTGAAGAGCAACCTCGGCCACCTCGAGACTGCCTCCGGTGTGGCCGGCCTGGCCAAGGCGCTCTACAGCCTGCGCCACCGTGAGGTCCCTGCCACCATCGGTATCCGCAAGCTCAATCCGGCCATCAAGTTCGACGAATGGAACCTCGAGGTAGTGACCCGGGCGCACCCCTTGAAGCCCGAGGGGCGCCTGGTGATCGGCGTCAACTCCTTCGGCTTCGGCGGCGCCAACGCCCATGTGATCCTGGAGAGCCCACCGGAAACCGCTCGAGTAGCGACATCCGAGGCGGCGAAATCGCACGCCACCGGGGCGCTGCCGCTGCGCTTTTCGGCCCGTGGCGAGCCGGCGCTACGTGCAATGGCCGGCCGGCTGGCCGAATGGCTCGAGGGCAGCGACGCCGAGCTCTACGACATCGCCCATACCCTGTGGCGGCGCCGCGAACATCATCGGGACGGAGCCCTGCTATTCGCCGAGGGCAAGGCCGAAGCCGCTCGACTGCTGGACGCCTTCGCCGATGAGCAGCAGGCAGACCCGGCCGAAGTAGTACGCGGCGGGCGCCTGGAGTCACTCAGCGCCCCCGCCTTCGTCTACACCGGCAACGGCTGCCAATGGGAGCGCATGGGCGCCGACCTGCTCAAGAGCTCCGCGGTGTTCGCCGCTGCCGTGGACGAGGTCGATGCCCTCTTCCAGCGTCACGGCGACTTCTCGCTGCGCGCCGAGCTCCAGGGCGCTGATCGTGAGGAGCATGGGGGCATACTGGACGACGGCCAGAGCCGCCTGGCACTGACCGAGATCGCCCAGCCGACGCTGTTCGCCGTGCAGGTGGGCCTCACCCGCCTGCTGCGCCACCATGGCATCGAGCCCGACGCAGTGGCCGGCCACAGCGTTGGCGAGGTCGCCGCCGCTTGGGCCTGCGGCGCCCTGAGTCTGGCGGACGCGGTCCGAGTCATCCACTTCCGCAGCCACTACCAGGGCCAGACCCGCGGCCAGGGCGAGATGACCGCCGTCGCGCTGGGCGAGGCGGAGATCGGTAAATGGCTCGCCGGCGACGATTACTCCGGGGTGCACCTGGCCGGCATTAACAGCTCGCGCGGCGTGACACTGGCCGGCGATCCCGAGTCGCTGAGCCGCCTGGAGCAGGCACTCACCGATGCCGGCATCTTCGCCAAGCGCCTGCCGTTGGATTACGCCTTCCACAGCCCGGCCATGGATTCCATCGAGGCCGGAGTGGTCGACTCCCTGGGGTCCATCACGCCACAGGCAGAACGGCTGCGCTATGTCTCCACCGTGACCGGCGCACGCCTGGCCGGCGGCGAGCTGGGCGCCGAATACTGGTGGCACAACATTCGCCAGCCGGTGCGCTTCGACGACGCCATCAAGGCGCTGATCGATGACGGCACTCGGCTGTTCATCGAGATCGGCGCTCACCCCATCCTGCGCCGCTACCTGAGCGACGCCCTGCGCGACCGTGAAAGCGACGGCCTGGTGCTCGCCACCCTGGAGCGCGACAAGCCCGGCGCGGCCTGCATGACCCAGGCCATCGGTCAGGCGCTGCTCAGCGGCATGCCGCTGAACGATCACCGCTGGTTCCCGGTAGAGGGGCGCCTGGTCGAACTGCCGCGCTACCCCTGGCAGCGCGAGCGCTACTGGCTGAACGGCACCGCCGATGGTCAGAAGCAGCTCGAGCGCCACTACGAACACCCGCTGCTGGGCTACCGCCTGGCCCAGCAAGCCGACACCTGGGAGAGCCAGCTCGACACCGACCGCCTGCCCTGGCTAGCCGACCACGTGGTGGGCGAGGGAGCGGTATTTCCCGGTGCCGGCTTCGTCGAGCTCACCCTGGCCGCCGCCCGGCACCGCCGCGACGCCAGGGTGGTGGATATCGAGGAGCTCGAGATCCGCGCCCCGCTGTTGCTGGATGGACAGCACGGCCGGCGCATGCGCCTGCACCTGGCCGCCGACGACGGCCGCATCGAGATTCGCTCCCGCGAGCCGCTGGCCGAGGGCGAGTGGCAGCTCAACGCCGTGGCCCGCGTCATGGAGCAGAGCAGAGGCTTCCTGCTGCGCCGCCAGGCCCCAACGCTGCCCGCCCGGGAGCCGGATATCACCCTGGTGGATCACCTCGCCGAGGCCGAGCGCTTGGGGTTGCACTACGGTGCCGCCTTCCAGGCGATCTCCCGGGCCTGGGTAGAGGGCGACAGCATCCTCGGCGCCATCGAGCTGCCGGCGGCGATCCGTGACACTCGGGAGACCCTGCACCTGCATCCCGGCATTCTCGACAGCGCCTTCCAGCTGTTCATCCCGCTGCTCGCTCAGGAGGCGCGCGCCCAAGGCATGCTGCACAGCGGCATGGCCTTCGTGCCGGTCCGCGTGGGTCGCATCCAGCTGCTTGCCGACGGTGGCGTGCCGACGCTTGCCCATGCCCGCATGCGCAAGCGCGCGCCGCACTCCTTCACCGCCGGCTTCGAGCTCTTCGATGCCCAGGGACGCGCGGTAGCGGTGCTCAGCGAGACCCGTTTCAAGGCGATCCGCCTGCGCCGCCTGCATCAACAGAAATTCAGCTATCTGGACGTGCAGCTCACCCCCGCGCCGCACAGCAGCGATACCGAATCGCTCGACCTGGGCGCCCTCTATGCCGCCATGCCCGGGCTGCTGGATGACTTCAGCTGCCTCACCGGACGCCGCTACGCAGAAGAAATCGACCCGCTGCTCGACAGCCTGGCCGACGCCTTCGCCACCCGTGCCCTGCAGCGCCTCACCGGTAGCAACACCCTCAGCCAGGCACGCTATCGCGAGCTAACCCGCGCCCACCTCGACACCCAGCGCCTGCTCGACCAGCTGATCGCCCAGCTGGAAGCATCCGGCCGCCTGGAGGCCAATGAAAAGGGCTGGACGCTCAGTGAGGACGACGAGGCCATCGCACCGGAGGCCATCTGGCAGCTGCTGGTGCGCGACTATCCCGACCACGTCGCCCCGGTGCAGCGCCTCGGGCGTTTCGGGCTGCATCTCGACGACCTGCTGGAAGGTCAAGCCACCGCGGAGAGCCTCGGGCTCAACGCCGAATCCCTGGCCCATCTCACCCGACAGCTTCCAGGCGCCGCCGGCTGGCAGGCCATCGCCGGTGCCCTGCGCCAGGCGCTTCCACGGGTGCTGGAGGCGCTGCCCCACGGCCAGCGGCTGCGCCTGCTCGAGGCCGGTGCCGCCGCTCCGGCACTGGGCGAGCATCTCTGCGACCTGCTCGATCCCGACCGCTGCGACTATGCCGTGTTGGCGGTGGGCGACCACGCCTGGCACCAGGCCGAGCAGCTCCAGGAGCGCTTTCCGCTGATCGATATCGAGCGCCTGGGCGATACCAGCGGACAGTGCCCGCCGGCCCAGCTCGCCTTGGTCAGCCTCGAGCCCGGCAACCTCGAGCGCAGCCGCCGCCTGCTCCAGGCCCTGACGCCACGCCTCGCCCCCGGCGCCCACCTGCTGGTGCTCAGCATCCAGCCCAGCGCCTGGCTCGACGCCCTGCTCGCCACTCCCGGCCTCGAAAATGACTGCAGCCTGTTGCTGCCCACCGAGAGCGACGCCGTCATCGCCGAGCTGGAGGCCCTCGGCACCGAGGATATCGAGCGCATCGCGCTGGAGGGCGACGCACGCGGCGCCTACCTGATCCACGCCCGCTGGACCGCCAATGGGGGACAGCCCCCCATTTCCCAGACCCCAGTTTCCCAAAACGAGGGTCTGTCCTCGAGTCACTCGATTCAATTGGTCGCGGACGACGATTCCCGAGCTCTCGCCCAGCGGCTCGCCTCCGACTTGGCCAAGCGCGGTGTATCGGCAGAGGTGCTGGTGGATACGAACGGCATCATCGCACCCGGCCACATCGTCGACCTGCGCCAAGGCGAGACACGCTGCGAGCACGCTCAGCAGTGGGCCCAGACGTTGGAGCCGTTCGGCGACCAGACCAGCCTGTGGCTGGTCACCCGCGGCGTCGCAGGAATGTGGGCGAATGAAGAGTGCATAGCGGTGAGTGGTGACGAGCCACCGACCCTCGACGCCGCCCTCTGGGGCTTCGGCCGTTCCCTGGCCAACGAATCCACCGGCTACGACGTGCGCCTGCTCGATCTCCCCGCGGGTGAGCTCGACGGCCCCGTGATCGAAGCGTTCCTTAACGAACTTACCGGCCCGGACGCCGAGACCGAGATCGTGCTCGACGCCGCGGGCCGGCGCTTTGCCACCCGGCTTCGCACGGTTCCGGGTCCCGCCGCCGAGACCCTATCGGCGGCCGACGCCGAGCCGGCGCAGGACACGCGCCAGGCCATGACCCTGGGCTTCGAACTGCCCGGCCAGCTGCGCCACCTGCGCTGGACGTCAACGCCGCTGCCCCAGCCAGAGCATGGCGAGGTGGAGGTGCGCGTACAGGCCACCGGCCTCAACTTCCGCGACGTGATGTACACCCTCGGCCTGCTCTCCGACGAGGCCATCGAGAACGGCTTCGCCGGTCCCACCCTGGGGCTGGAGTTCTCCGGCGTGGTGGCGGGCGTAGGCGAAGGCGTCAACGACCTGGCCGTGGGCGATGCGGTGGTCGGCTTCGGGCCCGCCAGCTTCAGCGACCGGCTGATCGCCAGCCGCCAGGCCGTGGCGCCGATCCCCGAAGGGGTGAGCTTCGCCGCGTCGGCCACCATCCCCACCACCTTCTTCACCGTCTACTACGCACTGAAGCACCTGGCACGGCTCGCCCCTGGCGAGAGGGTCCTGATCCACGGCGCCGCCGGAGGCGTAGGCCTCGCCGCCATCCAGGTGGCCCAGTGGCTGGGCGCCGAGATCCACGCCTCCGTGGGCAGCGAAGAGAAGCGCGACTTTCTGCGCCTGCTGGGCCTCGAACACCTCTACGATTCCCGTGCGCTGACCTTCGCCGAGGAGATCCTCGAGGCGACCGACGGCCGCGGCGTCGATGTGGTGCTCAACTCCCTGGCCGGCGAGGCGATCAACCAGAACCTTCGCGCCCTGCGCCCCTTCGGGCGTTTCCTGGAGCTGGGCAAGCGCGACTTCTATGAAAATACCCACATCGGGCTGCGCCCCTTCCGCAATAACCTCAGCTACTTCGGCATCGACTCCGACCAGCTGATGAAGGAGCTACCCGAGCTCACCGGCGAGCTGTTCGGCGAGATGATGGCGCTATTCCAGGACGGCACCCTCACCCCGCTGCCCTACACCGCCTTCTCCAGCCAGCAGGTAGTCGAAGCCTTCCGCTACATGCAGCAGGCGCGTCAGATTGGCAAGGTTGTTGTCACCCACGACCAGACGCTCACGCCTGCCATTCCCTCTCGTCGGCCCGAGGCACGCCTCGAACTGCCCACCGCAGCCAGCTACCTGGTCACCGGCGGCCTCGGCGGCTTCGGCCGGAAGACCGCCCAGTGGCTGGCCGATCGCGGCGCCCGCCACCTGATCCTGGTGGGGCGCAGCGGCGCGGCCAGCGACGAGGCAAAGGCGGGGGTGGCCGAGCTCGAGGCGCAGGGCGTCGAGGTGGTAGCCACCGCCTGCGATATCACCGATCGAGAGGCGCTGGCCGAGCTGCTGGCTAGCTGCCGACAGCAGCTGCCGCCGCTGCGCGGCGTGGTGCACGCCGCCACGGTGATCGACGACGGCCTGATCCGCAACCTGGATGAGCAGCGTATCCGCCGCGTGCTCGCCCCCAAGATCGACGGCGCTCGCCATCTGGATGAGCTGACCCGCGGCGAGTCGCTCGACTTCTTCGTGATGTACTCCTCGGCCACTACCCTGTTCGGCAACCCCGGCCAGGCCAACTACGTGGCCGCCAACCACTGGCTCGAGGCGCTGGCGGCCTCGCGGCGCGCCAAGGGGCTGCCCGCCACCTGCCTGCGCTGGGGCGCCATCGAGGACGTGGGCTTCCTGGCGCGAAACACACGCACGCGGGATGCCCTGCAGGAGCGCCTGGGCGGCTCGGCGCTGCGCTCCGACGACGCCCTGGGCGTGATGGAGCAGCTGCTGCTGGGCCAGGCCGACCGGCTCGGCGGTCCCAGTCTCGGCGTGCTCGAGCTCGACTGGTCAGCCCTGGCACGCTTCCTGCCCACCGCGGGGAGCCCACGCTTTGACGAGCTCGCCCGCCAGGCCGAAGACGACGGCCGCAGCGACGACAACGGCGAAAACCTCGCCGAGCGCTTCGCCAGCCTGGCGCCGGAGGAGCTGCACGCCGCGGTCACCGACCTGCTGCGCGGCGAGCTTGCCGCTATCCTGCTGCTCGAGGAGGAGAAGATCGACGTGCACCGCTCCGTCTACGAGATGGGCTTCGACTCGCTGATGGGGGTGGAGTTGATGACCGCCATCGAGTCACGCCTTGGCGTCAATGTCCCGGTGATGGTGCTCAGCGAGGCGTCCACCATCGACAAGCTGGCGGGGGTGTTGATCCAGAAACTACAGCAGGAAGACGGTGGCGAAGGGAAGACCGAGGACGAACAGCTCGCTTCGCTGGCCAGCCAGCACGGCGCGCACGCCGAGGTTAACTCAGCCACCCCAGTGAGCCACCGCGAGGAGTCCATTCAGTGAGCCAGCAGCGCGACGAACTGAAGAAGAAGCTTCTTTCCCAGGCTCACCGGCGGGCCAGAACCTCCGCCGGCTCCCCCGGTGTAGCCACCCAGGGAGAGCGCGCGATGACCAGTTCTCCTGCTCGGGTGCCAGAGCGCTTCACTCGCTTCGATATGCAGCCGGGGCATCAGCAGATCCGCATGATACGTGAAGGGGCGCAGCGCCTGGGGCTGCGCGACCCGTTCTTCAAGGCCCATGACGGCATCGCAGGTGCCACATCACGCATCGACGGGCATGAATACATCAATTTCGCCAGCTACAACTACCTGGGCCTTTCTGGCGACCCACGCATCAACCAGGCCGCCTGTGATGCCATCGCAAGATATGGCACCTCGGTCTCTGCCAGCCGCATGGTCTCGGGGGAGCGCCCTATCCACCGCCAACTGGAGCATGCCCTCGCCGCGGCCTATGGGGCAGAGGACGCCGTGGCTTTCGTCAGCGGCCACGCCACCAACGTCTCCACGCTAGGCTACCTGCTAGGCCCCCGCGATCTGGTGCTCCACGACGAGTACATCCACAACAGCACCTTGGTAGGCGCCCAGCTCTCCGGCGCCAGGCGCATCTCGTTCCCGCATAACGATATCGACGCCCTGGACGCCCTGCTCACCCGCCACCGCACTCAGTTCGAGCGCGTGCTGGTGGTGATCGAAGGACTCTACAGCATGGACGGCGACGTGCCGGACCTGCCCCGCATCGTCGAGATCAAGCGCCGCCACCAGGCCTGGCTGATGGTCGACGAGGCGCACTCCTTCGGCGTGCTGGGCGAACGCGGCCTGGGCCTGCGCGAACATTTCGACGTGCCCGCCGACGACGTGGATATCTGGATGGGCACCCTGAGCAAGAGCCTGGCCGGCTGCGGCGGCTATATCGCCGGCTGTGCACCCATGGTAGAGACCCTGCGCTACTTGGCACCGGGGTTTCTCTATAGCGTGGGCATGCCCGCTCAGGTCGCTGCGCCATCGCTTGCCGCGCTGCAGCTGATGCAGCAGGAGCCCGAGCGAGTACAGGCCCTGAATGAGATCTCACGCTACTTCCTGAAACGCGCCAGGGCGATCGAACTCGACACCGGCGGCAGCATCGGCGTTGCGGTGGTACCGGTGATCGTCGGCAGCTCGCCGCTCGCCGCCCGGCTCGCCAACCAGCTGTTCGAGCACGGCATCAATGTCCAGCCGATCCTCTATCCCGCCGTGCCCGAGAAGAGCGCCCGCCTGCGCTTCTTCCTGTCGTGTGAGCACACGCGGCAACAGATCGACAAGGCGCTGAATGTGCTGAAAGACGAAATTCATCACGCTGGCTAAAGTTTGACGAAGACCTGCCGATTACCCAAGGCACATAGAGGATACGGTGAGCCTGCCCACTGCAAGACAGCCAAGGTGAGTAGTTGCCCACGCACCTATAAGCCTGTAGGATCCAAAAAAACTAATTTCAATTTAATTGATACAAAAGGAATTGACATGCTCAAGAAAAAACTGGCAATCGCCATTGGCCTTTCCGGCGCCATCGCCTCCGGCGTGGCCAACGCCCAGTCTTTTTCCGTGACCGAGCTGCTCCAAGTAGGCTCATCGATTCCGCAGATCGGCGACATTGCTGACGGCGCGAACCTGAACACCACCAGCGGCACCATCACTCTCAATGATGGCTCTACCTTGGTCGTCAAGACGACTAACAGCAACACGACCCTCGCTGAGGCGCTTTCCGGCAAGAACACTACCCTGGTGGTGGATGGAAAAGAGGTGAAGCTAGGCACCAGTGCCGGAAGTCTGGCGGATTCCTACGATAACGCCGGACAAACTGCTAATTTCACTGTTTCTGCAATTGCTGACTCCCGCCCCATTACACTTGAGTGGGATGGACCTCTTGACGCGGTTGAGACCGATAGCACATTCAGAGCCAAGCTCAATGGTACGCCGGTAACATTGGAGCTGCCCGAAGGTAAATCCTTAGCCGACTTCGATGGTGATACACCACTGCGCATTCTGGATGCAGACGGCAATGTCATACTGTCTGGTAGCCTGAACAGTGTGACGGCCGCCGAGATCAATACCTTGGCCTCAGAGCTTGGCGCACTCAACGCTGACAAATCGCTCCGTGCTGCTCAAAAGCAGTCCATGGCGCAAACCTTCGGCATGCTGAGCCAGCAGATTGACGTCGTCATGGCCCCCGGCAATGCGCGCATGGGCGGCATCTCCAGCGGCGATGCCTCACGCTTCACCTTCGCTGAAGGAATGAACGCCTGGGTATCCACCGAAGTGGGTGACGTCTCGGGCAACTCTGCCGGCCTTGAATACGAGGGTGACTCAAAGGCTGCCATGTTCGGCATTGACAAGCGCATGGACAACATCCTGGTGGGCGTTGCCGCCGGCTACAGCAAATTTGAACTGGTCAGTGACTTCGGAGACTCTGATCTCAGCGGCAACATGATCGCGCCTTATGGCGCTATTGGCCTGCTCAACGACAACCTGGTTTTCAGCGGCATCCTGCTTTACCAGGACCTCGAAGGCGAATACACCTACGCGAATGCCACTACCGACTGGGATGGCGACCGGATGGGGGCACGAGCTGCCGGCACCTACTACCTGCCCCGCTTCGGCAGCAACGAGAACCTGCTCGCCGGCCTGACCCTGGGTGCTGCCTATCTCAATGACGATCTCGAAGATGACATTGGCAATGATATCGGGGCAGAGCTCGGTGAGGCCTTCGCTGGCGCGAACCTGAGTGCCGAACTGGGTCTAGGCCGCATCTACGGTAGCGTCACCTACTATGAAGACATCACCAGCGACTTCGATAGCGGCATTGATGTTCTTGAAGAGGATGATGAAAACCGCACCGAACTCAAAGTCGGCGCGACCCATCCGCTGGGCACCAACATGAAGTTCAACATCTCCGCCCGGACAACGGTAGGATCTAGCGACACCGAATACGACTCGGTGCAAGCCGCCATCGAATACCAGCTTTAACTGGCGGTCTAGCAGGATAGAAGCCGGCTAGCATGACTGGACGATCTTTTCGGGAGCCCTTTTGGGCTCCCTTTTTCTATTCTGAACCGGGGACAGATGATGCGTCACATTGCCGTAAAGGCAGAAGCTCACTCTTCAGACAGGCACGCTGCCATGAAAGGCTGAATCTTCGCCCAATCCAGCTGCCAAGGCCCTGCATGCCCCGCATCTTCAAGGACTCGGTGCGAGTAGCAGATATCGCGATGATCGCGAAGCATGGACATGCTGAGCTCAGGGGGAATGACTCCGTCATCGCCACCACTCAGGCTCCATAGCGGCGTCGCAAGCGGCATAGTCGGAATATGGACCGGCTTGGGCAGGTCATGAAAGTCAGCAAAGTAAGCATCATTCAGATTGCCTGCGACAGATACCACGCCGAGCAGATTGGGTAGCTTGGGGGCCAATTGGACGGCAAGATGCGCGCCACCCGAGAACCCTACCAGGACCACGGGTGAATCCCCGGACACGGTTCGAATGGCATGCAGAAGCCACTGCTGGGCTCTCTCCCCATACCTATTGATGGTCCACAAGCTGGGCTGACATACCAACGGTAATGGAGCCTTCCATTGGCAAGGCCGCCCGATATAGGCGATCCGTGCCGCATCATCATTCAAGGCCAAGTAGGTGGCCACCGGCATGCGAGGAGTAGGATTCGACGTCGCCCTGCCCCGCCGCCAGGCATTGCCGTCACCCTCGATATATAGGTGCCAAGGCTCATCCGCATCACTTTCCGGAGATTCGCGTCGCAAGGCGGTAATCGGCGAAGGAAGGTCGATAACCTCGAACCCCGCCGCCTCAAGTGTTGCAGGATCGACATACGCAACACCGCCGGGCATGCCGCTGCAACCTGACGCCATCAGCAAGGCACTAAGCAGGCCAACGGCACCGCCCGCTTGCCTGCCCATGCGGCGCACTTGGTTTACCGGTTTCCCCATACCACGAAGTGAGGATTCAGATGCTGTTCCGGCGTGGCGTAGCTAAGCGGCTGACCCTCCAGGGTCTCGACGCGACCACCGGCCTGCTCGACCACCGCCTGGGCAGCACCGGTATCCCACAGGCAGGTCGGGCCTAAACGCGGGTAGACATCCGCCGCGCCCTCGGCGACCAAGCACAACTTTAACGAGCTGCCCATGGGCACCATGTCATGCTCACCCAGCTTATCGAGCCACTCGGCCAGGTCGGGGCTGGGGTGAGATCGACTGCCCACCACGCGCCAGCTGGCGTCTTCGGCAGGCTGGCCGGCCGCCCGGATCGGCTGGCGCTCGTCGCTCTGACCTTCACCCCACGCGACCTTGAAGGCGCCAACGCCCTCGGCGGCGAGGTATGACACCTCCAGCGCCGGGGCGACGACCACGCCGAGCACCGGCTTGCCGTGCTCGATCAGGGCGATGTTGACGGTGAACTCACCGTTACGCTTGATGAACTCCTTGGTGCCGTCCAGCGGGTCGACCAGCCAGTAGCGGCCGTCAGCGTCCGCACCGGCGAAGCCCTCGGTGTGCTCCTCGGAGAGCACCGGGATGTCGCCCGGCAGGGCCTCAAGCCCGGCCATGATCACCTCATGGGCGGCCTTGTCGGCCTCGGTGAGCGGGCTCTTGTCTTCCTTCTCTTCGATGGAGAAGTCGCGGGCGTAGACGGCCATGATGGCCTGCCCGGCGTCCTTGGCGATGCCCTCGACGCTATCGAGTAATGCTGAAAAGTCCATTTGCTGAGTTCCTTATCAGGGGTAAAAGCTGGAAGTCCCGGGCTTCGCCCGGAGCTGTAAGCCATAAGCTTGAAGCTGGAAGAACCCCCAGGATTCCTAGCCTGGGGGTTATGCCGCGAAGCGGCATTCTTCAAGCTTCCAGGCGCGCAGCGCCGCTCTTCCAGCTTCAGGCTATGATTTCCCGTTCCCGCAGCAGCTCGATGATGGCGTCGGCGGCTTCTTCGGTGGTCATCTCCGGAGTCTTGAGGTGCAGATCCGGGTTCTCCGGCGCCTCGTAGGCGGAGTCGATGCCGGTGAAGTTCTTCAGCTCACCGCGACGCGCCTTCTTGTAGAGCCCCTTGGGATCGCGGTCCTCAGCGACCTTCAGCGGGGTATCGACGAACACTTCGATAAATTCGCCATCTTCGACCAGCTCGCGGGCCATCCGACGCTCGCTGCGGAACGGCGAGATAAACGCCGTCAGCACGATCAGGCCGGCATCGGTCATCAGCTTGGCCACCTCGCCCACGCGGCGGATATTCTCCACGCGGTCGGCATCGGTGAAGCCCAGGTCACGGTTGAGGCCATGGCGCACGTTGTCACCATCCAGCAGATAGGTGTGCTGACCGGCGGCGTAGAGCTTCTTCTCCACCAGGTTGGCGATGGTCGACTTGCCGGCGCCGGAGAGCCCGGTGAACCACAGCACCGCAGGCTGCTGCACCTTGGTCTCCGCACGCGCCTTCTTGTCGATATCCACGTGCTGCATATGGATGTTCTGGCTGCGACGCAGGGCGAAGTGCAGCATGCCGGCACCAACGGTGTTGTTGGTCATCCGGTCGATCAGGATAAAGCCACCGGTATCGGCGTTGGCCTTGTAGGCATCGAAGGCCACGGCCTTGTTGAGGCTCAGGGTGCACACGCCAATACCGTTGAGGTCGAGCTGCTTGGCGGCGGTGTGCTCCAGGGTGTTGACGTTCACCTGGTACTTGATATCGGTCACCGTGGCCGACATCGTCTGGCTGCCCAGCTTCATCAGGTAGGGACGCCCCGGCAGTAGCGGCTCATCGTGCATCCATACCAGGCTGGTCTCGAACTGATCGGCGATCTCGGCGGGCTGTTCCACGCCGGAGATCACATCACCCCGGGAGATATCGATCTCATCTTCCAGCAGCAGCGTCACCGACTGGCCGGCGATCGCCTGCTCCAGGTCTCCGTCGAAGGTGTAGATCTGCTTGATACGACTCGTCTGACCACCGGGCTGCACACGAATGTCGTCTCCCGGCTTGATGCTGCCGCCGGCGATCATGCCGGTGAAGCCACGGAAATCCAGGTTGGGGCGATTGACCCACTGTACCGGCATGCGGAACGGCTGGTTCTGCAGACGCTCCTCGTCCAGCTCGACGGTCTCCAGGTAGGCCATCAGCGTCGGACCGTGATACCAGGGCATGTGGTGGCCGTGCTCGATGACGTTGTCACCCTTGAGCGCCGACATGGGAATGAAGGTGATGTCCTCCAGCCCAAGTTGCTTGGCGAAAGCCTGGTACTCCTCGACGATCTCCTCGAAACGCGCCCTGGAGTAATCCACCAGGTCCATCTTGTTGATCGCCACCACGACCTTGCGCATGCCGATCAGCGACATCAAAAAGCTGTGGCGACGGGTCTGGGTGAGGATGCCGTGGCGGGCGTCGACCATCAGGATGGCGGCGTCGGCATTGGAAGCGCCGGTCACCATGTTGCGGGTGTACTGCTCGTGCCCCGGGGTGTCGGCGACGATGAACTTGCGCTTGTCGGTGGAGAAGAAGCGGTAGGCCACATCAATGGTGATGCCCTGCTCGCGCTCGGCGGCCAGGCCATCGACCAGCAGCGCGAAGTCCATCTCGGTGCCCTGGGTGCCGTACTTCTTCGAATCCGCCTCGATGGCGGCCAGCTGATCCTCGAATAGCAGCTTGGATTCAAACAGCAGGCGCCCGATCAGCGTACTCTTGCCGTCATCCACGCTGCCGCAGGTGATAAAGCGCAGCAGGCCCTTGTGCTCGTGGGACTTGAGGTAGCCCGCGATATCGTCGGCGATCAGGTCGGAAGCGTGTGCCATGGGTAACCCTTTAGCTATAAGCTGTAAGCCATAAGCTGTAAGTACAACCAGTCCTAGCTTGCAGCAGAATCGTCATTGTCCAGCGAGGTGATCAGGCCGTGTAGCATGGAAGAAATTTCCCTTGTTTCCTGCAGCCAACGTCGTCCTTGCTGGGTGTCTATGTAGTCGATATCCATGCCGATGTAGACCTGTGTCCGCAACTCAGAGCATGAACCTCGTGCGATAACCAGAAAGTGTCGCTTGTCCCTGGTGGTGTAGCGCGTCATTCCTTCGGCAATGTTGCTGGGTATGGACAGGCCGGATCTTGTGACCTGATCCTTGAAGCCGAAATCACGTAGATCCCGCATCGCCTTGTAAAGCTCGGCGGATAACCTCGCCGAACGCTGCCATACCTGCAGTTTCTCGAAATTCATCGCTGCCACCTCTGCAAGCTGCTGGGGGTACTTACAGCTTACAGCTTAGGGCTTACGGCTCTTCTGAGGCGCGCAGCGCCGCTCTTCCAGCTTCCAGCTTTCTAACGCGCCTACGGCGCGTTAGAAGTACCCCTCCTGCTTCTTCTTCTCCATCGACGCGGCGCTGTCGTGGTCAATGACGCGGCCTTGGCGTTCGGAGGTCTTGGTCAGCAGCATTTCCTGAATGATGTCAGGCAACGTGTCGGCCTCGGACTCGATGGCACCGGTCAGCGGGTAGCAGCCCAGGGTGCGGAAGCGCACCTTGCGCATCATCGGCACCTCACCGGGCTCCAGCGGCATGCGCTCGTCATCGACCATGATCAAGGCGCCGTCACGCTCGACCACCGGACGCTCGGCGGAGTAGTACAGCGGCACGATCGGAATGTTCTGCAGATAGATGTACTGCCAGATATCCAGCTCGGTCCAGTTGGAGAGCGGGAAGACGCGGATCGATTCGCCCTTGTGCTTGCGGGTGTTGTAGAGCTTCCACAGTTCCGGGCGCTGGTTCTTCGGGTCCCAGCGATGCTGGGCGGTGCGGAAGGAAAACACCCTCTCCTTGGCGCGGGACTTCTCCTCGTCGCGACGCGCTCCGCCGAAGGCGGCATCGAAGCCGTACTTGTCCAGCGCCTGCTTGAGGCCCTCGGTCTTCATCACGTCGGTGTGAATGGCCGAACCGTGGGTGAAGGGATTGATGTCCTTCTCGATCCCCTCGGGATTGATATGCACGATCAGGTCCATGCCGGTCTCTTCGGCCATGCGGTCGCGAAACTCGTACATGGCACGAAACTTCCAGCGCGTATCCACGTGGAGTAGCGGGAACGGCGGCGGCGCCGGCGCGAAGGCCTTACGCGCCAGGTGCAACATCACCGCGCTATCCTTGCCCACCGAGTAGAGCATCACCGGGTTCTCGGTCTCCGCGACCACCTCGCGCATGATCTGGATGCTCTCGGCCTCGAGCTTTTCGAGGTGCGTCAATGTCGTCATTGTTTCTTAGTCCTTGGTTGTAAAGCTAGAAGCCTGAAGCTTGAAGCTGGAAGCTGGAAGAAACCCCAACCCTCCGCAGGATGGGTGGGCTATGCTGCGGAGCGGCATACTTCCAGCTTCCAGGCGCGCAGCGCCGCTCTTCCAGCTTCCAGCTAGCGCGCCAGCGCATTGGGGGGCACCATTACGAGATGCATGTTCGGATTCTGCTCGAGCCACCGCCCGATCTCGGGACTGGCATCGAAGTAGGCGCCATGAAAGATCAGCGCCACCGGGCCTCGCTCTGCCAGGCGCTGAAACAACGCCAGATAGTCGTCGGCCTTGGGCGGCTCCGGCAGGCAACGGGTATAGAGCGCGCCACGTTTGCCGTGCAGATAGAGCTGATAGGGCAACGCAACACTCGCCTCGCGCACCTGAGGAGTGGCCATGCGAACACCGCCCTGCCAGGCCTCGCCCCCGGCCTCACGCACGAGCTCCAACACCGGCAAGACCCGCTGGCGATACCAACGCCCCGCGGTGGAGCGTTTGCGCGTCAGTGCTTCAAACTCCATGGGCTGTGGCTTGAGCCCCTGCGCCGCCAGCCAGTGATCGACGGTGCGGGGGGATACGCGGTGGCCTTCGCTCGCCAGCGCTGTGCTCAGCGCGCGGCTGCTCCAGGCCGGGTCGGGCGCCTCGGCGTTCAAGGCCAGCAGGGCCGTCAATGCCGCTTGAGCCGCCTCATCCAAGCGCTCGCCCTGCCCTGTCTTGCGTCCACGCTGGCGCACCGGCACGGCCTCCCAGCCGCCTTCCCGGAAGGCCTTCCAGGCGGCCGATACGGTCGGCGCACTGAGCCCCGTGCGCTGCGCTGCCTCAGCCACGGTCAGCCCGTCCAGGCGCAAGCGCACCGCCTCAAGGCGGCGCTCACTCACACTTTCGGGCGACAAATGTTTAGCGCTCATGAAAAAAAACAAGCTATTGATTTTATTTCAGAAATCTTCATCAAGAAAGACAGCTTCAACCTTATATTCGACATCATCATAAAACCCCCAGTAGAATCCCACAAGCCACGAATTCCAACCCGGCCCCCTCAAGGACGAGCGACCATGATGACCTGGGCGGTACTGCTCTCTCTCGTTAGCCTGCTGGCTGCGCTGATCTCCGGCCGGGTACGCCCCGCCCTGGCGTTCGTCGGCCTGGCGGCGGCCTATCTGCTCGCCGGACTGGTCGATACCGCGACCCTGCTTCAGCAGTACACCAACCCGGCACTGGCGACCCTGCTGCTGTTGATGCTGGTCTCGCTGGCACTGGAGCGCACGCCACTGCTCGACTGGCTCTCCCAGCGCCTACTGCGGGGCAGTGAATCCACCGCCATCGCTCGGCTGGTGGGCGCCAGCGCCGTGCTCTCGGCCTTCCTCAACAACACCGCCGTGGTGGCCGCCTTCCTCGGCGCCATCTCGCGCCAGCAGCGCATCGCCCCGTCACGGCTGCTGATCCCGCTCTCCTACGCCTCCATCCTCGGCGGCATGACCACCCTGGTGGGCACCTCCACCAACCTGGTGGTGAACTCCTTCACCCTGAACAGCGCCGGTTTCGAGCTGGGCATGTTCCAGTTCGCCCTGGTCGGCATACCGGTGGCGCTGCTCAGCTTCGGGGTACTGCTGTGGCGCGCTCGCGCTCTGCCCCGCCACGTGCCGGAGGCCACCGCCGACAAGCTCGCCTATTTCCTGGCCGCCGACCTGCACCCGGGCTCGGACATGGTGGGCAAGAGCATCGAGGAGAATCAGCTGCGTAGCCTGGAAGGGCTCTATTTGCTGGAGATCGAACGCGAGGGCCGACTGATCAGCCCGGTCGGCCCGGAGGAGATCCTGAAGCCCGCCGATACGCTGGTGTTCACCGGCGAGGTCAGCAAGGTCCAGGCGCTGCAGCGCTTTCCCGGATTGCGGCTGTTCGGCCACCAGGCCGATGACCTGCTGGCCACCAACCTGGTGGAGGTGGTGGTCTCGCATGAATCCGAGCTGGCGGGGAGTACGCTGCAGGACGTGGACTTTCGCAGCATGTTCAATGCGGGGGTGGTGGGCATTCGACGCGGCGGCAAGCGGCTGGAAGGCCAACTGGGCCAGATTCCGCTGCGGGTGGGCGACTGCCTGCTGCTGGCCGTGGGCAGCGACTTCCGCCAGCATCGCAATATCGATCGCAACTTCCACCTGCTCAGCGGCAGCTTCACCCGGCCCCAGCTCAGTGGCCCGGAGAGCTGGCTGACGCTGAGCGGCTTTGCCATGGTGATCGGCCTGGCCGCTTTGGAGCTGCTGCCGCTCTTTCACGGCCTGCTGCTGTTGATGGCGGGGCTGCTGGCCGGGCAGGTGCTCAGCCCCGCCGAGCTGCGCCGGCGCTTCCCCTTCGAGCTATGGATGATCATCGGCTCGGCGCTGGCCATCGCCCAGGGCCTGGAAGCGTCGGGTGCCGCGGCCCTGCTGGCCCAAGGCATGCAGACGCTGTTCGCCGACTACGGCGTCCTGGCGGCCTTCGTCGGCTGCTACCTGCTGACCCTGGTATTGACCGAGACCATCACCAACAACGCCGCCGCGGCACTGGCCTTTCCGGTGGCCTGGAGCACCGCCCAGGCCTTCGGCGCCGACCCCATGCCCTTCATCATGGCGGTGGCCTACGGCGCCAGCGCCTGCTTCCTCATTCCCTACGGCTACCAGACCCACCTGATGGTCTACTCCCCCGGCCACTACCGGATCGGCGACTTCCTGAAGACCGGCCTGCCGGTCAGCCTGACCTACTCCGCCGGGGTGCTGGTGCTGACGCCGCTGGTGTTTCCATTTTGAGTAGAGGTGAGCGCGCGTCGCTCGGAAGCTACCGGGATGTCCTTCGGTCTCCAATGCGCACGCCAAGATCGACATCAAACGACTTATGGTGTACCTTGTACACCATCCAAGGACTTGCAGAAGGACTCTCTCTGCGTGAGTCATGCTATTGAGTTCATTGAAACGCCGACATTCACTCGGCAAATCCAGGCAATAGCAACAGATGATGAGCTGAAAGAACTACAGCGTGTTCTCATCGGTCAGCCGGACAAGGGCGATCTCATCCAGGGTACAGGGGGGCTTCGCAAAATCCGCATGGCACTGGGCCACCAAGTTAAGCGCGGCGGCGCCAGAATCATCTACTTCCTCGCCACGACCGAGGTCATCTACCTGATACTGGTCTACCCCAAGAACGAGAAAGACAACTTGACGGCAGCCGAAAAGGCCACGCTGAAAACACTGACCCATCAACTGAAGGGGGAGGTTTCCGAATGAGCATCTTCGACGAACTCCAGACATCGCTGCAAGAAGCCGTCGAGATCAAACAGGGCAAGGCAACGGCTAGCCGGATAACACGCCATGAGATGGCGGATGTAAAGGCCATCCGGGCCAGGCTACACGTTTCACAGGCGGAGTTTGCCAAGGCCATGGGAACGAGTATTGACACGGTCAAAAGTTGGGAAGCCAAACGCCGCAATCCCACTGGCCTGGCGGCCAAGGTACTAGCAGCGATCCAGGACAACCCTGCCTTCTTTAATGAGCTTGCCTCGCACTGACATGGGCGGCGCGGAGGGAATTGTCCGCTCCTCCCCATCCGACAATTGCCAACACCACCACTGAAACCATCGCCGAATAAACCCGGCTCCCGCATCATCAACCCAACTCCTGCAGTAGATGCCCCCTCGCCGTCTCCGCCGCGGCCTCGGCCATGCAGTGCGATTCCTCCGGGTTCTCCAGCAGCCATTTCAGGCAGCACTGCCATTCGGCGGGGTCGTCATCGGCGAGCAGCCCATTCACACCATGTTCGACGATCTCGGTATAGGGGGGGCGCCGCGAGTAGATGCCCACGCCGCCCATGGCCGCAATATCCAGGAACTTGATGAAGGACTTGCCGCGATTGAACGGCGTATCCAGCAACGGCGCCAGCCCAATATGCACGCGCCGCCGCGCCTGGTAGGCGCGAAACGTGTGCCAGGCGAGCGGCGCCGGGCAATGCGTACGAGGCAGGTCGGCCAGCGCCACCGGGACGTGCTCCCCGAGCATCAGCTCGAGCTCGGTATCGCTACGTTCGCACTGCATCGCCTGCAGCGCCGGGGCAATACGGGCCAGATCTGCCCGGTGGGCACGGGTGCCGTGAAAGCCGATGCGCCACGGCTGCTCACCGGCAGGGCCATTCGCGAAGTGCGCAAGCTCCGGCAGTGGCGAGATCAGCGGCGGCGTCATCACTCGCACGTTGCCATGCCGCTCCCGAAACCGATCGGCCAGCTGATCGCTGCAGGCGATCACTTCATCGGCCAGCGCCAGCAGGCGTGGTTGGCCTGCGGCGGCTGACGCCATGCGCTCGCGATAGGCCGTTGGCAGCGTTTCATCCTCGGCCGCCGCGTGCAGGTCATCATCGATCACATAGCGGATATGCCCGAAAGCATCACGCTCGCGCTCGAGCCAGCGTAGCGCCACGGCTGGCAGGGTGCGACAGAGCACCAGATTAGCCCCAAGCTGTCGGCTCAACACCCAGCGCGCTAGCCGCCAGCGCCAGCCGCGCACATCCAGCCGACCCACCTCGTGGCCCTCGGAACGCAAGCGGGGCGCGACCGACTCGAGAAAGTAGATATCCTCGGTCGGCCGCGCCCCGTCGCTTAGCACTAGCCAGCGATCACTCGTCAACGTGCATTCCTCACCTCTAACCATTCACCAGCAAAGCGCCCACTGCTTACCCTACTAACGCACATACAATCTTCATGCAATAGATCAGACTGTGCCTATGGCTTGAATTCAGGGAGCCAAGATCAGCGGCCTCACACTCCCATCACGCAGTTTTTCTACGGCATGATCCTCTTCACGCAGAAGCACCTCTCAGGCAAGGCCAAAGTGTTTCTTGAGCCGATACAGGGGGCCTCGACAAGCCTCCTCGTATTCCCGGCATTTTTTCTGAATAAACGGACCTTTTGGCCGAATACGTCTGGCCAGCGTCATCATCCTCCAGGAAAGCTGTTTATCCTGTTTTTCATAGTGTACTGCCAGATCACGTAGAAGTTCTGCACAGGAATCAAGGGGCTTGATAGGCTTCGATGGGTCGCGCTCCAAAAGGTTGATGGTCTCTTCTATCACCTCCAGCTGCCCAGGCTCCAGAGGGGCACTCTGCTTGATGCTATTGTTTAACTGACGCTTTCTTGGCTCGAAAAGTCTTACGCGCTCGGAAAACAGAAGAGATCGCACCTTCTCGTTACTATCCTCGAACATCTGCTCAATGCGCTCAACGTCCTGCTGTGCCAGGCGCTCTCCTCGCCCAGGAAATGCCTGGATGACTCTCAGTGACAGGGCCTTGCAGGCATCCCTAACCGGTTCTTCATTCCCACACTCCTTTCGCAATTGGTTAATGCCGCGCAAGAGCCCTTGCCCCAACGGGATCAGGGATTCGTTGTAGCGCCTTCCACTATTTCCGGGATGCACAAGAGGTCCAGTGATGCCGGAAATATCGAGAAAATCACTGACAATATCACCGCTCTTGAGCAGCGACGAGTCGAAAATTCTGGCCACAATGCTCTCTTCGCCAAAGCAGCTCGCCCACAGGGTCAGAAGAGTTTCGTAATTGTAGTAGTGGTTGCCAGGCTGGCAGGTCAGTTCAGCGATTTTCCCGAGCGGCCTGATCTCTCCATTCTTCAACATGGTGGAATAATAGGACTCCGCAAGGTCTGCCTGGCGCCTCAGGTAGCACACCACTGTAAACCCTTTCGCATAAGCAACCAAGATCTGCTTGATCCACTCCAGCTGAGATCGCTTTCTCAAACGCGAGTGCAGATGCTCACTCGAGATGATGACCGTATGCACATGAAGCGGCAACGCCTCCAGGGTTTCCTCGATATAGCGGACGGTCGCCTCCCGAAAGGCTTGCTTATCTTCCGGGGTTTCAACCTCTATGCTCTTCAAATAATCATCGGGCTGTTTGTCATCGGTAGCTGCAGCGGCGATGCTTCTGGCCTCTATGCGGCCGGGCGTCACCCAATAGAAAAACCCCGCCTCTTGCAAGCGATCACTATTGAAGCTCAACAGATGCTGAAGCGTCGTGGTGCCGGTCTTCTCGGTCCCGATGTGAAGAATGAAATGGTACTGTCGACTCATGATTCAGTTACCGCCGGGACATTATCATGGGCAGTCGGAACGGAATGCCCGACAAGCTGCTCCAGCCTTTCTCGGTAGATGGCACCGCAGTATTCGGGCGTGAAACGTTCCAAGGGATAGCGAGGAGCCCTGTCTGTTACGTGAGCGGCCACGCACTCCTTCATATGCTTGGCCGCCTCGTCAACCAGCGGCTCTGCCCATTGCTGCCCATCCCCAAAGAAGTACTCTCCGTCTTTCACTTCGATCAGGCGGTAATCCACGGTGCGGGTCGCATTGTCGGTGCAGAAATCCATATTGCCGGAATATCCGGTAGCGATCAGCTCAAGCCCGAGCAGCTGCGCCTCCGCCAAGCCCCGGCCGAAGCCTTCCGCGCGATGCAACGACACGAAGCAGTCGCAGGCTTTATAGAGCGCCAGCACTTCGTCCTTGCGCAATTCACCACTGATGAGGTGTATGCGCGGGTCTCGCTTGATCAAGGCCTGCAGGGGCTTCCAGGCAGCGACCGAGACGTCCAGGTGGCTGACCTTGATCACCAGCCCGACCTTGGCGTCTGGCTGATCGGCAAAGGCCGCGAGGAAGGCCTTGACCGTGGCCATGGGATTCTTGCGCGCCAAGGTGGAGTTCATGTCAAAGGCGAACACGAAGAGATAGGTATCCTCCGGCAGTCCCCAGTCCAAGCGACCCTTGTCAGCCAGACTGCATAGCTGTACCGGCAGCGGCATGGGATGCACCGGCACCGGTGAGCGACGATAGGCATTCGCTGCATAGCGGCTGATGCCCCAAAGCTCGTCGACTAGGCTCCAGGCATGCTCCCAGGGCTCCGGCCAGGTGGGCAGCTCCCAGGGCCACAACCCGATGTTGTAGCGCCCTTCCAACCACCCCAGCCCCTTCTCGGCAGTCAGCCGCGCCATCTCGATACCGGTCATGCAGAACAGGCTGATGGCATAGCAAGGCTCCTCGGCGATCCAGTGCTCGGCCGAGGTATCGGCCTGGCTGACGTTGGCACCGGGCTCCACATTGATGATGCAGAACGGCACCTGCGCCGCCTCAAGCGACCTGGCCAGCATCCGCACATCCTCGCCGATACCCAGCTCGCCTCTCGCATAACCGATCAAGTTGACGCCCCAGGGGTGTTGTACAGCCTCCGAGGAGAGCGTAGAAGGTTCCACGGGCACGGTGTTCATCACGTGACGAATGTCCGAGAAGTCCGGCGCAGGCAAGGGCAGCACCTGCCGAAGCTGTTGTGCGGCCCAGCACATCTCGTTGGCCTCGACGGGCAGCCAACGGCCCAGCGCCCTGCTGATGCCGGCGACCCGCTCAGGCGCCACTGCTGTCGACGGCGCCGCAAGCGGCACCGGCTCGTCCCAGCCCGCCACCAGATCCGCCACTCCCATGCGGATGCGCAGCTCTCCCCCCTCCTGCTCACGGTCCTTGGGCAACAACAGCACCTGCACGAAGCTCTCGGCATCAGCGTATTGCGCCTTCAGGGCCATACGCTGCCAGGCCGGGCAGTGCGGCAACCCCAGGAGCTCACGGCCATCCCGGAAGAACCAGCGGGCGGCACGATGGCGCATGGCCCGCTTGCCGAGCAGTTGTCCCTGCCAGTACTTGGCCCGCGTGATCCCAGCCAGGTACATGGCAACGCTATAGCACTCCTGCCATGGGCATCCCGGTAGCGCCGGCAAGGCCATGGGCTGCATCAGCTCGCGGTTCCAGGCGTCGATCTCACGCAGCAGCCGATACTGCCGTCGGCCAATGGACGTGCACCAGGCCAGGAAGTTGAGATAGTCCGACGGCCGGCCCTTGTGCAAGGGAAAGCGCTTGCGCAAGGCCGGCCGTAACAGCCAGACCACCAGCATCCCCGTATACATCCGGGTCGGCAGGACAAAGGGCAGGTCGAGGGGGCGGTGATAGGGATGGCAGGCAGCAGGTTGGGAACGTGCGTCAATCAATGGGCGCCCCCTCTGGGTTAACACGTAAGACCGCGAGGCGGCCGTTATAGCATGACTCTGCGAGCGCTCCAGGGCGCTCCAGGGCGCTCCAGGGCGCTCACGCTTCGACGAGATGACGGATCGGCCGCTGCCGTCCTCACACCTTGAGTGAGAAGTCTTCGTACGCCACGGTCAGGTGAGGATGATACGCCGGGTCCTCGTTTAGCGCCTTCCCCCAGGTACGGCGCATATAAGCCGCTTCCGCGCCTTCCTGCGTCACCCGGTTGGCACTGCCCGGTGCATGGCGAGTCGCCGACTCATGATGATAAAGCTCGGCATGGGGCGTCCACAGGTTACGGTAACCGGCCCGTTGCACCCTGAGGCAGAAGTCCACGTCGTTGAACGCCACGGCCAGGTGCTGCTCATTGAGCCCCCCCACCTGCTCATAGGTGGCCTTGCGTACCAGCAGGCAGGCCCCCGTGACGGCGGAATAGTTCTGCACCTGTTTCAGGCGCCCGCAGAAGCCATCATCGTCACGTGGAAAAAAGCGATGGGCATGCCCGGCGATGCCGCCCACGCCCAGGACCACCCCGGCATGCTGCACGCTCCCCTGGGGGTAATACAGTTTGGCCCCCACGCAGCCGATCTCGGGGCGGCATGCCTGGCTGACCATCTCCGTCAACCAGTGGCCATCGATCGGCTCGATGTCGTTGTTGACCAGGCCGATCAGACTCCCGCGGGCCTGGGATACGCCATAATTGTTGATGGCCGAATAGTTGAAGGGATACGGCCAACGCAGTATGCGCACCCGCGGATCCCGAACCGCCACCTCCGACAGATAGGCCAGCGTCTCGGGGCAGGAACTCCGGTTGTCCAGTATCAGCAGCTCAAGGTGCCGGTACTCGGTGTTCGCCAGGATCGCTTCCACACACGGGCGCAGGATGTCGACGCCATCACGGGTCGGCACTATCAGGCTGACCAGGGGCGGTGGTTCCGGCAGCGGCCAGACGACCCGTGTACTCCCCGGTAACAGCCCGGGCATGGCCCGGGCTTCGCCGGGCAGCGCATCCAGGAGCTGCTGGACCAGCGCCGAGGCTGCGTGGGGCGATGCCTGCAACGCCTCGGCATGGGCGACATGGCGATGATAGAGCACGCCGGGCAGCCGCTGCACGATAGCTCCCTTGTCACCGCCTCGCCGCTCGTGCCATGCCAGAAACTGCAGCGCCAGCGCATGATCGAACCCTTCTTGCGTGTCCTGCCCAGGCGGAGGGGCGATAGCGGGCTTGGCCAGCAGCTGACGCACCAGGTCGCGTCGATAGACGGCCAGACGCCCCAGGTAATGGCAAGCCATCATCAGGTCGGGATTCCAGGCCGGTTTGAGCCGGGGTAGCCGGCGTCGTCCGTCGTCGTCCACGATGTCTTCATCGGCATAGAGCAGCGCCACGTGCGGGCTGGCCTGCCAGGCCATGGCCACGCGCTCAAGCGCCGATGCTGCCAACCGATCCCCCGGGGTCAGCCAGAGCACGCCCTCGCCCTGCGCCGCGGCCAAGGCCTGGTGGTTCAGCGCCCTCAAACCGTCCGCACGGCCGGGCAGTACCCGGATGCGTTGATCGCCGGCAAACCGCTTCTTCACCGCCTGGCGGTAGGCTGGCGCAAGCGACGGTGCGAGCGTGAGGCACAGCTCCCACTGGGAATGGCCCTGGTCGACGAGCGACTGCAATGACAGACACAAGCCCTCGACGCCGCCCCGGCTGGCTTCCTCGCCGACCGGCATCAGCACCGAGAACACGAGCTCCGTCCCCCTCACCGCCGGCTGTTTGTCTCGCGCCTGTGCCTCCCGCCGCTGCAGCCGCGGCTCGATGACGCGTACCCATTCGCCATAGTCGTGATGGGCGCAGGCCCGCGAATAGGTACGGGTATACGCGCTGAGCGCGGCCCGCCGCCACGAGCGGCCCTGGGCCATTGCATCGCGGCGCAAGGCATCCATCACCCTGCTGGACGACAGGCCCTTGTAGTCCGGGTGCACATTGCCCAGCCGCTTGGCCAGGCGATCATGGGCGAACCAGGGCGTCAGCCATACCCACTCCAGCCGCTTGATGCACCACTCGCCACGCATATTGATCGGCTGAAACAGGATTCGTCGCGTCCCCATGGGCACGTGAACCAGCCGCTTGGCCACCTTGCCCGCCCGCAACGGCACGCGCGCCGTCGCCTGTCCCCGGCGGGTTTCCAGCGTCAGCATCGCCACCCCATGGTGGCATTCGCCCTCCAGCTCCAGTTCGAGCATGTTCCAGCCCGGCCAGGGCTGCTGCCCCTGCAGCGTATACGCCGTCCTGTCAGCCTCGTGGCTGACCAACACGGAATGGCGGCGCCACGGCGAAGGAAGAATGCGCCAACTCCAGAACCTGAGACCGGGACTAACTGACATCAAACACCAACATCCGGATCGCCGTGACTCAGCGATACCGCATCCAGGTTGTACTTCACATACTGCCCCAGCGTGACCACCGTCAGCGTCGACTCCCGCTCGGCCAGGCCAGCCAGGCTATCTTGCTCGCTCTGCCTGAAGGCCGGGTTTGTGGCCTCAAGTGCCTGGCAGAGGGTCTCCATCTCGTCATCCAGGTCACTCTGGACATGGTCTGGCGTATCGGAACGCAGCAGCACCATCAGTGAAAAGCCGCAGTCACCCTGCTCATCCAGATGATCGAGATACACATAAAGCGCGCGGATATAGCTGCGGCTGCCATCGGCGGGATCCTGGGCGATGCACTCAAGCTCCGGCAAGGCCTGATCCAGGAGGGGCTGGAACGCCAGGTTGAAGCGGTCCGGCAGCGCCTCACGCTGGTAGCGATTGGCGCGCCACAGCACCAATGTCCGGCACTGCTCAGGCATCAACGAAGAGAGGCTCGGCGCCGAGTCCACCATCAAGCAGTCATGCAGGTCCTGCTTGGGCACGCGAACGGTCTCACGTGCCTTGGCCTCGTAATGCTTCTCACCGATGCTGAACTGCAGCTTTCGCACGCTATGGGCAAACTGATTACCACCATACAGCTGTCGTGGCTTTATCGGCTTGAATACGGCCAGTTCGATACAGGGCTCATCGCGGTCATGGCGGCTCGCGATATCACAGTCCTGGCTGACGACCACCAGTAGAGCATTGGCCTTGATGAATTTCTGGCGCAGCGCGGGTTCGGAGCGGTATTCAGCCCACTCTCGAAGCAGCGCCTCAGGAATTGACGATGCGGAAAACCAGCTTCCTTGCCGTAGCCCCTTGGCCAGCAGCTGCTGGCCAAGGGATGCCTGTCCGGGTACAGCGTCAGCCATGGCGGGTCAGCTGATCGATGCTGGTGGCATGGCGGACATCCGCCTGGCGAGCCAAGTTCAGCTGCGCGGCCAGCGCCCTGGCCAGGCGCTGGATTCTCGGCGTATCGAGCGATGGGGCGCACAGCAGGCCGTGCAGGGTTTCCCCTTCAAAGACGCAATGCTTGGCGAGCGAGCCAGGGCTCGAAGGCAGGATTTCGGCCAATCCTTTCATCTCACGATCCACGGCTTCCAGCCGCTGCCAGTTACGATCGGAAATCCGCTCCTGAGCCTTGCGAAAGTTATAAAGCGTCTGGCGGGTCACGCCGAAGACCGGAGCCAGGTCCTTGATGCTCAGGCCGGTGACCCGCTTGGCCAGTGACACGATCTCTGTCGCACGCGACGCCACGGAGTGAGCCGCGCGCCCTTCCCCAGGCTCCAGCGGGATGACGTGGGTGGGGAATGTCTGGTTGGCAACGGCTAGGGCCGTACGCGAGCGCCACTCACGCCGCCCGGCCAGTGCCAGCTGGCAGATTTCGGCATAGAACGACAGCGCATCCACCGGCTCATGCACCGTGGAAAGCTCCCAAGAGCCATCGGCAAGCGGCTCCTGCAGGCAAACCGGCATTGGGGCCTGCGGCCCCATGGTTGTCATTTGCATCTCGCGCTTCTCCTTCCCGCTCTCTTCAGCGGCCTTTCCACAAGCCCCTTTCGTGCCGAGCGGCTACGCCCAGCTGTGGCGCGCCTGCTCGGTGATCAGCCCCCAGAAGGCACGGCGGGTCTGCTCATGCAGCTGTCGGAAGATGGCCGGCTTGTCCACAGCACCCACCGCGGGTGTATGGGCCGCTGTATACACATGGTCGATGTCCAGCAGGCCATAGGCGCCAGACACGACTTGCCAGTGCGACTGTGCGCTGATGGAGAGCCCACAGCTAGGCGCCCGCTCGGTCAGGTCATCGGGCAACACCTTCGACAGCCGCTGCTGAAAGGGCTGAATCTCCTCGAACATCACCCTCAGGTGGCGGCCTTCACCGGTATCCAGCACCTTGGTGGTAGAACCGAACAGCGGGCTGCCTTCCACATCGGGCAGTGGCGGCGGCAGCAGCGCCTCCGACACCAGTTCGCGCAGGGTTTCGCCTTCCTTGGGCACGACCAGATCGACATAGCGCAGGCTGAGGCGGTGCAGCAGCGCCTTGCCCACATCCGGCAAGGCCTCGGACACCAGGCGCATCACCTCATCCCACTCGGCCAGAAAGGGCGCATGGCCCTCATAGTCGGTGACCTTGAGCAGCAAGCGATCCTGACGCAGCTCCACCAGACGACGCTGCCCCGGCCCCTTGAACACCCGGCGTGGGATGTGCCGTTTACGCTGCTCGGGCTCCTGCCCACCCGGCAAGGAAAGCGCCCATTCCACTTCTTCCAGACCGGTATCTACCCGTTCCGGAAACCCCGCCTCCACCAGCAGCCGATGCAGATGCCCGAGGGCGGCTTCATCGTAAGCCGGCAATTCCGAAAAGTGCATCTGGGCCACCACGTGGACCAGCGGTGCCTGGGAGAGTCGGATATCGGCTGGCATTCTGAATTCCTGAGGAGCAGCATTTTACACGGTATTTGACACCACCATAGACCGATAGATCGCTCACGTCACCCCGCCAAGGGTTGAATGGCCTGCAGGCAATGCGCCACCAACGCCTGGGCACGCTGACCACTTTCTGCCTCCGCATAACAGCGTAGCTCGGGGGCGTTGCCGGAGGGGCGCAGGTGGACGATCTCGCCGTTCTCCAGGGTGGCACGCAGGCCGTCGGTGCTATCCACCTGGGCGATGGCGTGTTCAAGGCTCAACGCCTGCTGCATGGCGGCCGGGTCGCCTCGCCACTCGGCGAGCAGCGCCTGGCTGCGCTCGGTGGGAAACGCCTTGAGCCGGTCGCTGGCGGTGTAGCGAGCCGGCAGGTCCGCCACCAGCGACGAGAGCGGCGCGTCGCGCCGCGCCACGGCGACCATCAACGTCAGCGCCGGCAGCAGCGCATCGCGGGTAGGCAGTGCCTCCAGGCGCCGCTCACCTTCCACTACCGACGTGCCAAGCAGGAAGCCGCCATTGGCCTCGAAGCCGGCGACGCGGGAGTATTCACCGGTCAGCTGCTCCATGCCAGCCAGCACATAGGGCGAGCCGATGCGGGTGCGGTTCACCTGTGCAAAAGCACCACACGCCTCGATGGCAGTGTTGCAACTCACCGGTATCGCCAGCGCCTGGATGCCCAGCTCGCGGGCGCACAGCAGTCCGACGATATCGCCACGCAGCCACTCACCCTGCTCATCGGCCAGCAGCGGACGGTCGCCGTCACCATCGGTGGTGAGCAGCGCATCCAGCCGGTGCTCGGCCGCCCAGCCCCGTGCCAGGGCACGATCCTCGTCGCTCACTGCCTCGGTATCCACCGGCACGAACGCTTCGCTTCGGCCCAGCGGTACCACCTCCGCGCCCAACGCTTCGAGCACCTTCACGTTGAGATCGCGCCCCGCCGCGGAGTGCTGGTAGACCCCCACGCGCTTGCCGGCGAGCGGCTGGCCCGGAAACCACTCGACGTAGCGCGCCAGATAGCGCCGAACAGCGGCATCGCTTTCGGGCTCGCGCTGGATGGTGCCCAGCGCCGGCAGTTCGGCGGCCACACTCATGATCACCTGCTCATCAGCCTTGGTGATCTCCCCTTCCGGGCGGTAGAACTTGATGCCGTTGCGATCGAAGGGGATATGGCTGCCGGTGATCATGATCGCCGGCACGCCATCGGCCATGGCCTGCAGCGCCAGCGCCGGGGTGGGCAGGATGCCATAGTCATCGACCTGAACGCCCAGCACCCGCGCCGCCGCCGTGCACGCCGCCGCCATACTCGGGCTGCTGGGGCGACGATCCATGCCGATCGACACGCGGGTCACTTCACCCTGCTCGCGCATCACGGTAAGAAATGCCGTGGCGAAGGCCGCGCACGCTTCATCGGTGAACTGCTCCACCAGGCCGCGGGCGCCGCTAGTTCCAAACAATACGCCATACTTATCCACCTTGCCCCCTATCATCCACTTTCCTCAAGGCAACTAATTTTATAAAAATTACAAGATGAGATTATATATCAGTTATGGCAATATAACTAAGCCAACCCTGAAACGAACAGGCCATTACATTCATTAGCAATATAATTATAAAGCTTAACATCTTCTTCTACCAAACTACCGATCTCACTCAATACAGAATCACTCAACCCTAATTTTTTCTCATATCCTTTCAAGCCTAAATTATGATAACCTAACTCTATTTTGCAACCAACCACCTCCCCAAGCTTATTTGTAAAAGCACTCAAACTAGACATGCTGCCTACGACAAACTTATCACCATCAGCAATATTGACAAACCTTTCGAAACTAGGCTTTCCGCACAGTATTTTACATTGGCCACCTCTAACCATATTCCTAAACTTCTTACAATTTAACACTGTGTTCTCTATACTATCAAAATCAAAGCCATCAGCATCAACAAATGGCTTTCTATTTTTATTCACATGAAAATTATATAGAGAAATCACTCTTTCAAAAGGTTCGCGTACAACAGCTGCATACGTAACATCAAACCCACTTAAATCAAGAGGTCCGCCACTTTGATAATAAAGGTAGTTTTTATGTCCTCCTATAACATAACAATCAATAGGGTTTTTATTACTATCTATACCACTCAAGTGCCAATAAACTTTATTATCACCAAGCCCACTCCTAAGTGAGTTCTCAAATGAAGTTCCTGCTGACTTTTGCACATGTAAAAAACAACCTTTCCCATTACAAAATACTCATAAGTTTTGGATAGAAATCCAGTAAAAATAAGGAAGAAAAACTAAGGCATCGGCACTCTTCTTACTTAACACCTCCAAACCTGAAGCTCCTCCAATCTGATGCGATACCTTTTTCACTCCATGCCTTGCTTAGCTTCATATTTGCAGAAGCTCTCAAGCCTTTAAAATGTTCATTACCTAAAAAAGCAACCCTTCCATAAGGCGTTCTATAAACAGGGGATGCTGAACCTCCAGCCTCAACCCTACGCTCTAAATTATCACCTGAGAAAACCAACCCCATATTTAGAACTGACCGAGCAAAAAAACCTGGCCCAGTTAATGACAAAATATCCCTAGCCTCCCCTTTCCTTTCAAATCTCCACAAATCCTTTATAAGCATACCTGAAAGGGTTTTACCAAACTCTCTACTCTTGAAATACAGCATATCATTACCTATATATGGGCCATGAAGATTGGGCGGGCCACTATTCCGTGTAGCGCGTCAATCTGGATGAGAAGCCAGCGACAATCAGGATGAGAATCGGGGTGTCGCGGCCCCCTTGCTTTTACCCTTCCTTGCTTGGTGCACAGGTGTCGTCATTCGCGTCTGTGTCGCT